>ERZ1026898.10-NODE-10-length-134085-cov-26.286913_pt1 | contig 134085 bp, 118 predicted proteins | sample MGYA00380178_ERZ1026898 | MGnify/ENA primary metagenome ERZ1026898 (study PRJEB33269, sample SAMEA4719814) | human gut metagenome | biome: human-associated habitat; feature: organic feature; material: feces | place: Cameroon | collected 2013-10 ...
ATCATATATCCGTTAATTACCTCGGCGGGAGCAAGCCCCCGCCCTACCGTGTCGGCTATGAATTTTACGCAAGAAAAAAGCAGGGTAATTGCTTACCCTGCCTTTTTAATTAGTTATTTTGCACGATTTGACGTCAGATTATATCTCAATCCAACCGTCTCCGCCGCCTTCAACAGGACCTGTGCCTACTGAAAGGGTGATTACGTCTTCTACTTCATAAACTGAAACGTCGAAATCAGGTGCGCTATAAATTTGTTTCATCAAATTTTCTCCTCTCAAGTTATTGTAATAATTATCTTTCAAACCGTTTCAGTTAAGCTGCGAACGGATAAGCTGCAAGATATTTGCTTACAATATTGTTATAGTTCGTTGAGAGAGCAGCTGTTCCAGCAGTCTCGTAGAAGATTGTCTGTGCGTTGCCCGAAGCGTCAACATACTGAACGAAGCCCATGTATGTTACATCGTTTTTAAGTGTTGAGTGGTTAGCCTTAATGATAGCACCAAACTCAGCATCAGCAGTGTCGCTTACCTTACTGATGTAATCAGTTGTAGCAGCTGTATAATCTTCAGCAGCTGTGCCTGCAACAACTTTCTTAGCTGTTTCAGCGTCGAAAGCAGCAGCGCCCTTGTAAGCTACCATACCTACAGCTGTGATGTAATCAGTTTTAGCACCTTCAACACCTGTGTTCTTGAAGTAAGTATCCCAATCAGAATCGCTGATCTTGGATATTACTCTGAAGCTGAACTCGTCAGCAACTGTTGTTGCGCTTGTAGCGGTCATCTTAACCTGGCTCTTAGCCTTTGATACTGCGGGACCTGCAGGAGCAGGTGTACCAACATGAACGGTTACTGTACCACATGCATATGTGTTTGCCTGTTTAACTCCACTTTCACCACCGGTTATACCAAAATATCCGTTGACGTATGCTTCGTATGACTCAAAAGAACCTCTGTTGATACCAATAACTGTATCTCCGTTAGGAGCGTTATCCGCAATCTTAACCTGGAAAGTTAAAACCGGGACTTTTTTTGTTACTGCGTAAGTTGATGCATCATCAGCAAGTGAAAGCATAAATCCGGCATTCCACTTGTTAGCAGCATCTATTGCACTACTATCAATAGCAAATACACCTGAAATCGTGCTATCATAACCAGGCTGTAAAGCTACAATGTTGTATGCGTCTAAGTTGTCTACATCTCCAATTGTCTGAATTACTGAACTATCATAAGCAATAGGATAGTTACCATTAAAACCTAATTTGGTAATATCGTCTGCCGTTTCTTCATAGATAGTAACAGTTACCGTATCTCCCGGTGCGTACGCAGCTTTATCTACACCAAGTGTAAGCTCGATTGCCGTATCAGGAGCCATTGCAGAAGAGAACACAGCGAAAACGTTTACAAGTATAGCAAGTGCCATCAACACACTTAATACTTTTTTAGATGTTTTCATCTAAATATCCTCCTAAATTATATTTATATTATTGATAAAATTTATTATACTTAGCCTGAGCTTCAGCAAGTTTTACAGGATTAAGCTTTGCCAAATCCGTTGTTGCATTAGCATTCTTCGTAACATAATTCTTCAATGCAGTTGTGTCATTTGTCTGAATGTTATGAAGAACTGTAGCATTTGCAACATAAGCAGTATTAGCTGCCATTCTTAAAACTGTATTGTTAGCAGGAGCAGTAGCAGGCTTTGTTGCCCAACCTTTAACAATAGTTGTATCAGCAGCAGTAATCATTCCGTCCTGGTTTACATCGCCGAAAATTACAACAACATAAACTTTACCGGTATCAGAACCGTCTGAATTTTTAACAGTAACTGTTGTTCCTGTACCAAAACCACCGGAAGTTTTTCCGTTAGGTCTAGCAAATTCAAGAGTTCCACCGTTCGATGCCTCAAGATTATTCTGGAGGTATTTATTTGTTATAAATGTATTTGCGGCTTTCTGTACAAAACCAAATACAACACCTGCGTACTGGCCACCAAATGTTTTGTTCGTATCAATAATAATTCCGGTCTGTGCGTTTGCTTTAAGCTGAAGATCAGCCGGTTCAGCTGCACCGCCTTTGTAAGAAATTGTTGCAGAAACTCTGTTAAGAGTCTGACCCATTTCTGTGAGCTCGGCAGTCTTCGGATTAGCACCGTCGAACGAACCGCAGTAGAATTTACCGCCAATGTTAGCAGCAGTTTTCTGGTCATTAGCGATTGCTACTGTGCTTGAGCCTGTTGAGCCGATAGCCTTAAGCTTGAAAGTAAGCACAGTAAGGTTTGCTCCGTTAAGGTCGGGAGCTTTTACCGCACCGCTTGTCGAAGGAGTGAGTGCAACTGTAAGCTTACCTGCCTCTGTATTAACAGCAGAAGTAGTTGTGCCTGCACCGTAAATGTCTGCAACTGTAGCTGAATCTGCTACATACTCAAACAATGATGCGTCATACTCAATCGGGAGCGACATAGGTCCGGCATAGAAAGTTTCTGTAGCGTTTGCTTTAACAGTGATCGTAACTTCATCACCTTTTGCAACCTCGGAAGCCGAAGAAGAAACGGTAAATGTAGCTGTGGGAGTTGTCTTTGCGGCAAATACGCCCATAGTCAACACACTCAAAGCCATTACAAAAGCTAAAGCAAGGCTAAGGATTTTCTTTGACTTAACCATTATTAGCCTCCTTATTCTGTTTTCCCAATAAATATACACTTAATCAGCATAAATGTCAATACATTTACGTTATTCAATATTTTGAATCAGCGGAAATTTCAAAAACAGCTATCACTCTGCTTTGGAAAACCTGTCGGCTGTGGTGTTGCCGAAAGGCAACCGCCGAAGCCATATGAACAAGCCGATTAAATGTAAGCGATTTTTTAATTTCCGTGAGGATGTCGAGTGGCATACCCGACACCCCCATTTTTTAATCAATAACTGACTGTGTCAATTATCTTGTCTGAGAAATTACTGCATTGCCAACAGAAGCACTCATAATCAAAGACAAGTCTTCAATAGAGATTCCGCCGGTTGCAGTTGCATCTGCTGCCTTTTCGTATACACCGTCAAGTGTTGCAATGTTGTTAACGCTCTTATCAACTGCGAATGCGTCGAATGCGTCAACTACGCCGTCACCGTTTACATCACCGTAAACAACAACATAGTAAGTTGCAACAACGCCGACACCGTCGATTGAAGCCTTAACCATAGCACCTGTACCATAGCCGTTCGACTTAGAAGGTGTAACAGCAAGTTTAGCTGCTGCATTGGAAGCCTTAATATTCTGAAGAATAGCATCAGCTGTTGTAACGGTGCCGGGTGTGATACCCTGAATGTATTTAACATCCTGTGCAACCTGGTTTACAACGCCTGAACCTGTCGGATCAAGAGTAACGCTTGATACGAAGTTGTTGAGAGCTGCCTGGAGTTTGTTGCAAGCTGCGTCAACCTTTGCCTTTTCCTTATTGGAGTTAAGTCTGTCATATGCTTTGAATGTAAGTGCTGAGTGGTTGTAAAGAATACCTGTGTAGTCTGTACCGTCAACTGTTACGTTGTACTCAACACCGAGAGCCTGAACAAGCTGCTTCCAAGCTTCGGTAGCATCAACATTAGCCTTAACAGTGAAGAGATCACTGTGGTTAACGATTGTGTTAGCTTGCTCGATAAGAGCTGAGAGCTCGCCGTCAAGATAACCGTTATCCTTCATTGAAGCGTACTTCGGAAGGAGATCGTTCTGAGCCTTCATAAGCGCATACTTAGCGTCGAAGATCTGTGACTGACGTGCATTTGCATCAGCTTGAACAGCCTTTGCATCAGCGAGAGCCTTAGTATAAGCTGCCCAAGAATCTGCACTGTAATCAGCTTCCTTGTAGCCCTTAGCTGCTGCGATTGAAAGTTCCTGGTTAAGGAAGTCCTTAACAACAGGTGACTTCATGTTAGCATCCATAAAGCCGAAGTAGTATTTGATTCTTGCGATTGCGTCTTCAACATTTACTGTTGAATATACAGGAGCAACGAAGTTAGCCAATGCATCGTTGTACTTGGTCATAGCTTCCTCAGAGGGAGCAGAAACAGTAGCGTCGATACCTGTCTTAATGTTGCCGCCCTTAGCAGTTGCGATAGCCTCGATAACTGCCTGTGAAAGGTTCTCGCCCTCAATGTAATTTTCGGGCTTAGCAGGACCCTTAGTAGAATCGATCATCTTATAACCAGCCTTTACAGCCTTGTCATAAGCGAAGAACTCGTAAAGCTCGTAGTTCTCGTAATCGATTTCGTAGCCCTTTGCTGCTGCGATTGCGTCGATAGCTGCTGAAATGTCATTAACATCTGCTACGTCGCCGACAATCGGATTCTTCATGAGCTTTTCGTAAGCGCTGTCAAGTGCTGCGATTGCATCCGGAATCTGAGACATTATGTCTCCGTCATCCGTATAAGTTGTCATCTTCGGAGCGTCTGCAAGGAACTTAACCTGCTTAAGAGCAGTTTGATATGCTGCGAAATCTGCCTGAGCGTCAGCGCCGAAATCAGAAGCCTTAAGGTTCTTGTTGATATACGACTTTGCTACATTTTCAATATCATAGTCGTTATAGTAAATGAAGTCATAAGCCCAAGCAGCATAATCCTGCTTTTTATTTGTTCCGTAATGAACAGCAATCTGTCCACCACTGTAATAACCATAAGGCATTTCGGTTGCAGCGGTAACACCAGCCTTAGCCTTATAAATCAAACCTGATGCTTTACCGTTCCCGCCTTTGCCTTTAGCATCGATAGTTGTAGGCCATTCAGCTTCTTCACGATTGGTTTGAGGTTCAAAGTACTGCATAAAGTTTTCACTCATTGCAGGGCTCGAATCAGCATAAATTTTATCAAAATTCATAGCCTTTTTATTGCTGTTTTGAGCTTCTGCTCTCAAGGTTGTAACAGTAGTGAAAAGGTTTTTTGTGAATGTGTACTGCTTATGAGAACTTGATACTATGTTACCATTAGTTTTCTCAGGTGTAAGGACATTCTCTTCGTCCCACTCAGTTGCCAAACGAGCATAAATAACCTTCGTCTGTTCAGTACCTATCGGCTTACCGTCTTTACCTGTAATAGAATACTTAACGGTAAATGTAGCAACAGCGTCTGTCGCCGGTACGGTAACTTTCATTTCAATGGTTTCACCGGGGTTAAGTGTCTGCGGGAAATTACCTGCAACTGCAACACCCTCGTCAACCTCGATTGAATTGATTGTCAATACATAAGGATTATCGAGAACATTAGAATTTCTGTGCTTTTCAAGCATACCCGAAGCCTTGTTTGCTATCTTCAAGGTGTTTGTAGCTTCAGAGTGAAGATATGTGTCATTCTTACTTGTTGTAAAGTACATTGACGGGTCCTTAAATTCCTGAGCGCCGGTCTTCCAACCAAGGAACATACCAACTATCGGCAAAATGGGATCGAAAAGACCATTTGTAGCAATAACTTTAAGTTTTGCTATCAAGCCGTCAGATTTGTGTTGGTACCATGTTTGATACCATTCCTTACTAGCAGTACCTGCAAGAGTTTTTACAAGGTTATCCTGGTTGAACAAATCGTCAACTGTATTGATTTCTGCAGGGATGACATTGTAGTTACCTGCGAGCTTGTAGAATACTACATTGATAAGTCCCTTAACAAGTGTAACTGCCTGTGTAAGAACATTTGCGTTTTTAAGAAGTCCGTTCGGAATCTTAAATGCACTTGCAACTGTCGGGAGATCTAAGTCAGCGATACCCTTTACAAGCTTACCTCTGAGGATATTCTCAAGCCAAGTGTTGCTTGCTGTTGTAACGCCTGTGCCGTCGAGCAACTGGTCAAGAGGAAGAATCTTAAGAAGGATTGTGTTGAGCTTAGCCCACGGATCCTGATATGTTGCAAGATCAACGGTGCTGCCGCAATCAATGAACTTCTCAAAGTTCCATGTCCAGTCTTTAGCTGTGCTAAGTCCCCAGTCGAGAACCCAGTCAAGTTTGTACTGCCATGCAGGAGTTTTGTTTTCGCCGACATAAGTTCCGCCAGCCTTGTAAACAAGTGCTGTGGGAGTATTTGACGGGATAGCATTGAGTTTGCTCATTACCGAATAGTAGCCTGCTGCGTCATCGTCTTCGCCGAGGTCGGCAAGGCTGCGCAAGTAGTACATACCGAAGTCCATACCGATATTGAGCGCTGTATCAATCCAATAGTTAGCGTCATACTCAGCACCTGTAAGAATTGTCTTGGTGTTGTAATCAGCATAGATAAGTGCGTCGAAGTTGTACTGAGGCATAAACTGTGTGCAAAGCTCACGAAGTACAACTGAACCAAGTGCAAGAACCGATACATCACCAGTACTGTCTGTGCCTACCGTCTTGCAAAGTTTGTCCGCTGTGGGAAGCTGTGCCTGAGGCATAAGAAGTTTGATGCCTGCACAAGCAAGACCTGTAAGAGCCTGCTTAACTGTACCGTTCATCATCAAGTTGTAGTACGGTGAAAGCTTAGCATCATTGTAATACTCGTCGAAGATTTCTTCGGGAGCAATGCTGAATGCATATCTTGCTGCACGGAGAACGTTGTCAATGACCTTATCAAGGCCGCCGTCTTCCCAGCCAAGACCTGTTTTTCTAAGGTCATAGTCCTTGCCGTTTACATTAAAGCTCGGTACAAGAACTGTGTCAATTACCTTATAAACAAAAGCGTTAAGACCGCCAAGAATTGTATCATAACCCTTTGCAGAGTTACCGATTGTTGAACCGTTAACTGACGGGATGAATTCATTAACGAAATCGTCGGTGATCTTCCAATCCCAGTTGAACATATAATAATATGTTGAAAGTTTTTCGGGAAGTGTACCCTTGAAGTATGTATCCTCGAAACGATAATAAGGAACACCGTCGATTACTTTGTAATCAGAATATTCCCAAAGATAGGACTCCTGAGGCTTTGTGAAGAAATCGCCTGCTGCTGCCAAGCCTTTAACTGCATTAACTTCAGCTGCGGTCATTTCTGCAAAGCTTACACCGAGAGCGCCTGCAAGAAGCTTCTTAACCGAACCGTTAAGAACTACGGGTGCCATCTCTGCAAATACATAAGGAATGAACTTGTAAAGAAGTCCGAGAGCGCTGTCATCACCGTTAAGTGAGAATGAAAGTGTCTTGTCATTTATTGCTTTTGCAACTGACGGAAGCAAATAGCCTTTATCGCCGTTCTTATACCATTTAAGAGTCTGATCTCCCGAGTAGCCTGCAGGAGCAGCGTAAACATAAGTGTCTCCGCCCTTTGTTTCAAGAGTCTTTGTATAAGTAACTGTCTTAGTCCATTTGCCTGCGTTACCCTTCGAGCCCATAAGAGCCGGGAAGTTGTAATCATACTGAGCAATCTGCTCTCCGCCGTTCTCAACAACGAAATATCTCAAGGTCTCACCTGCAGCAGTCGGAAGCTCTGCAGTGTACTTAAGATCGTCGCCATTAGCGTTAACTCTGTATGATGTCCAAAGCATCGGCTTTGAGAGAAGCTCGGGGATAATCTTGTCAAGTACTGAAAGAACACCGCCGTTACCAGCTGTATTAGTAAAGGTACCGATCTCAGAAGCCGCTGTATCCGGTCTTGCGAGAAGCGGGAAAATAAGCGTCTTAAGTGTTGAGGGAAGATTTTGAACAAGAGTGCTTACTCCCTGTCTGTCAAACGGCAAAAAGCTGTTTGCGGCACCAAATTCCATACCCTCAACAAGAATACGGTTAACAAGAAGCTCGTTCGCACTGATAAGTTCAAAAAGCTCTGTTACAATCGTAACCTGACTGGCATTTTCACGAGTTATTCCGGTTTGCCAAGTGCTAACATCCAAATAGTTCGCAACCTTAGCCAAACCTAATAAAGCAGAGTTCTTTTTAGCGAAAGCTTGAACAGAATCCACTGTTTTGCAAAGTGCATTTACAGATCTTAAGTCGATTTCAATCTTTCCGAGTACGCTGAGATCAACCGTGCCCATATTAATGTTCAACTCGCCCAATAAAAGATCAAGCTGGTCGAAAAGAATTGACATCCTCTCCTCAGTTGTAAGTCTTGTTACAGCACCGTAAGGGTTGTATGCTTCCAAAGCTTCAAGGTCTGTAACATTTTCATACCTTGTCTTTGCAGCGAAAGACGCAACCGAAAGAGATGAGAAAATCATAAGAATTGCTAAGATTACACTCAACAATTTTGTTGACTTTTTCATTTGTTTACCTCCTAATTGTTTTAACATTAAAAATTTAATGTCCGCACCCCGTTAATCGAATGCCGACGGGGGTGCCGCATCGGCTGTTTGCGACTGCAGTTTGTTTCTTGCCTCTGACCGCCCCATTAAGGGAGGAGTCCGCAAACGCTGTCTTGTTTAACTCGGTAGCCTCCCACCATTCCCACTTGTAAAAGTCGGTGGGAGACGATGATACACACCCGAGTAATATTACCAAAGGATGTGTATCAAAACAGGCTTTTGCCCGCCGAATATAGCGAGGGCATAACGACCGTATCTAAAAAATTCGATACTTCGCCCATTACACCATTCCTATGGTTATTAAAATTATAGAATTTTATTATAAAAAAGTCAATAAATTATTCACGATTTAGTGCCGTTTTTCCGATTTGAACAAATAAAATTGTTATTTTTGGGCAAATTAATCAAAGAATTTTGGCAATATTTCCACAAAATTATGAACAAAATGTGAACATTTTAGTTTTCGTCGTTTTTTGAACAAAGTTTTAGTCAATACGGGCATTTACTGAACATTTTATTCCATTTTGTCGATTATTTTCAAAGCCACAACATATAGTATTTACCTGAAATTACCTGTCGAAATGTAGCTTTGGTATCAAAAAAGCTAAAAAGCCGTTAATCGGCACCCGTCGCCTTGCAAAACGGTATATCGGAGCATATAAAAACACCTCGAACAAGCTTTCACTCATTCGAGGTGTGATTTATTTTATCGGGGATATTTTATTTGCCGATGCCGCCGATAATATCGCCGCCGATATCACCGATGTCGCCGCCGTTTTCGATTTTGTCTGCAATGCCATAGAAGAAATCCTTAGCGGTATTTCCAAGACCTTCAATGGTATCACCTGCGCCGGAGAAGTCAATATCACCGATTCCGCCGATAAGACCTGAAAGTGTATCCATAATTCCGCCCAATGCAGAATCGCTGCCTGAAGATGACGCTTGCGTTGTGGGAGCCTGTGTTGCAGGAGCCTGTGTTGTGGGAGCCTGCGTTGTGGGCTCAGTTGTGGGAGCTGCCGGAGCTGCAACAGTAACGATCTGAGTTACTACCGGAACATTTTCCTCAACCTGCTTTATTTTGTGACCGCCCTTTGAGCCTGCCGCATAAACTGCAACAGTGATTGCAAGTGCACAAACAATAGCGCCTACTCTTGCCCAGCCTTTTCTGGTCTTGAGCTTCTTTTCAGCAAGCTCTTCAGGAGTTAACTGAACTTTCTCTTTCTTTGCCATATTAGTTGCCTCCTAAAAATTAGTATACAAAGTTAGAATATTTTGCGTTTGCATCAAGGTTACCTGTACCTTTGATGCTAAGTCCTGCCTTGAGCTGAAGCTCTGCATTGGCATTGAATGAATATTCAAGGCTCTGAAGCTTGCCGTCTGTGATAACAGCCTTAACCTTGATGTTCTTGTAGTTAGCGTTAAGTGAAGTTACGTTTACTACCGATACAAAGTTCTTGATTTCGGTGTTAACCTCATCGAGAACAACGATATCATTTGTAAATCTTGAAAGAGCCGTATTACCGCTTCTGTCAGGATTTGATGAATCAGCAAGTGTGAATTCATATGTATCGCCGTTTACCGAAAGGTTCTGAATGTCGTTCGGCTGAAGAGTTGTAGCTTTAAGAGTGTAGTTTGAGCCGTGATAAAGCTTCTCTGTTGTGCCGTCGTCCTTCTTAACGTCGATTGTGTCAAGAGTCATACCCTTCGGGCAGGTCTCCTTCTTATCGCCTCTTCCGAGGAAGCCGCCGACAACCGAGTTCAAGTCCGAATTGGAGTCAACGCCCTGAATAATCTTGTTAAGAACGCTTGTTGCCGAGCCAACGTCAATATTGTCAACCGTGCAATGTCTCTCCCAATCGTAACCTGCTTTTGCATCAACAGCAGCCTTTGTAGCGTTGTTGATAAGTGTAGCAACTGAAGCAGCGTCACTTGAGCCTGCGTTTGCCGATCCTGCATTACCTGAGCTTGCAGGTGTTGATGCGTTGCTTGACGAACCGCCTTTTGATGAGCCGTCATCCCATGAGCTTGAGTTTGATGCGTTAGCAGCACCGCCGCTTACGGCAGTTGTGGTCTCGTCGCTTGAAGCAGGGCCGAGACCCTGTGAGCGAGCAAAAGCGAATACGCCTGCAACGATTGCGAACGAAAGGAAAATAGCCCAAAAGCGAGTCCAACCGTTTGATCTGCGAATTTTTCTGTCAGCAATCTCCTCAGGAGTTAACTGAACTTTCTCTTTCTTTGCCATTTGAGTTTCCTCCTAAGAATTAATATACAAAGTTCTTGTAGCTTGCAGTAGTATGGATAGCACCTGAACCGTTGATGCCGATACCGAGTGCTTTAAGTGCAAGCTTAGCGCTTGTTGATGTCTCATACTCGAGAGAAACAAGCTTACCGTCTGTGATTGTGCCCTTAACCTTGATGTTTGTGTATTCGCCGTCAAGTGAGTTAACCGTTACAACGGAAACCTGAGCCTTAATCTCAGCCTCAACCTCATCCTTTGTGATGATGTCATTTGTAAATCTTGAAAGTGAGTTTGAACCGTCCTTTGCGGGAGTGGTTACGTTGTCAAGTGTGAACTCGAAGCTGTTGCCGTCAACCTTGAGGCCCTTAAGATCCTCGGGCTTGAGTGATGTAGCCTTGAGAGCATAGTTTGTGCCGTGGTAGTCGATAGCAGCCGCAGCGTCTTCGCCCTTTTTGATTGTGAGGTTTTTATCGCCTACTCCGAGGAAGCCGCCGACAACAGAGTTGAGGTCTGCGTTTTCGTCAACCATGTGAATAACTTTATTAAGTGTGCCTGTTGCATTACCGACGTCGATGGGAGTTGTGTACTCGCACTTTCTTACCCAATCGTAGCCTGCCTTTGAGTCAACAGCAGCCTTTGTTGCGCTGTTGAGAGCATCAGCTACCGTCTTAGCTTCTGAAGCATCGGATGCAGGAGCGTCGCTTGATGTGTTTCCGCTTGAAGAAGCTCCGCCTGCTGTACTGCTGCCGCCTGCGTTTGAGACGCCCTGAGCCGCACCGCCGTTACCGGCATTCGAGCTACCCTGTGTAACAACCTTCTGCTCGATTGTCGTACCCTGTCCGAATGCTATGTAAACTATTGAATAAACAAGTACAATAGACATAAGAACTGCGAGTGATTTAAAGAAGGTCTCTCCGAAGATTTTTCTCTTCTCTTCCTTCCTTGCATTTTTAGCTTCCAACTCCTCGGGAGTCAGAACAGGTTTGTTTTTTGCCATCTGAAAAATATCCCCTTTCAAATTCTTCTTGGCGTATAATTGCACATTATCAATCGATACATATAAAATTTACAATAAATTTCGCCGATTGTCAATCAAATCTTTGGTTTTTATGTAAAATTTCAGTTTTTTTCTATACTTTTTATTCATTTAGCACTAATTTGAGTGCTATCACCGTAACATCATCTTTCGGTTTTTTGCTTCTTTCATGTTTTGAAGCCTCGGCTATTTTCTCCGCAAGGCTGTCCACAGAAGTGTCTTTTTCAGTTGAAAGTAACTTTTTTGCCGTATCGAGAGAGTATTCGAATGCGCCGTCGCTTGCCATTACGACCGTATCGCCCTTGCGAAGTTTGAATTGTGTGGATACAAAATCCGCCTCGTCGAGAATTCCCAACGGCATTGACGCACGGTTTACAGCCGTTACGCTCTCGTTTTTACGTACAAGCGTTGCCACGGCGCCTGCCTTGCACAGCGTTGCGTTGCCCGAATACAAATCTATGGAAAGCACGTCAAGCGTTGCAAGCGACTCTTCGGTGGATTTCAAGAGCAGTGCGGAGTTTACAAGCCTGAATGCCGCAGAGTGTGAGAAGCCCGAGCGCAAAAGCTTTGCCGTCATTGAGCTTGCAAGTGAGGAATCGACGGCAGCCCTCATTCCCGTGCCCATTCCGTCGCTTAAAACAACATTGAAATTGCCCTTGCCGTCATAAAAGCTCTCAAAGCTGTCTCCGCAATATTTATCCTTGTTTGCCGTGCTCCTTGAAGCCGCCGCCTCCACTCTGAAAAACGTCTTTTCGCAAAAGCAAACGCACGCCTCATCACCCAAGGCTGTAATCGACGGTCTGTCAAGCTGCACCCGACAGGTCTTTTCAAGTGCCTTTCGAAGCTCATATTCGTTTATTTTTTCATTAGTCTTTATAAACGAAAACTCTATTTTCAGCCTGCCGTTCTCTGAATTCCTGCACACGAGCGCAGACGGTGTAATGTTAAACGAAGAAATAAGAAGCTCCTCAATTTCAGCCGAAAGCTCATCCGCAAAGTCAATTTCCTTTGTGAATTCTTCGGATATTTCGGTAAGCATATCGCATATACCGCCGAATTGACGTGAGGATATGCTCCTCATTCTTTCGACCCTTTCCTTTGCCGACCTCGACGAGACAAAGCTTATGTAGAGTTTATTAAAGCTGTCCGTCAGCTCGTCCGATTTCACGCAGCAGCCCTTGAGAAACGGCGGAAGCTTATTCGGATTTACTACCCCGTTATTTTTGAGTGCTTCGCTCATAGTATCAAACGCCTTTTTACAGTCGGCAAAATTCTTGCTCCAGCAAAACGAATTTAACCGACAGCCCATGCAAACGCTTGCCCTCACTCTCGAATAAACATCGAGCTCCGTTTCAGGGATATTGCTTTTGAGAAGCGAGGAGGCGGCATTCACGGTCTCCGATACCTCCTCAACAGCCATCGACGCATTTTTAAGTCTTTCAAGCAATGCAAGACGTTGAGAATTTATATTTACAGGCTCTCTTTTCTCATAAAAGCCGCCTGTAATGACACGCAAATATTTTTCGGGAATACACAAAAACGCTACGCAGGCAACGGTAAATTCAACAATTAGATAAATTTTATCTAAATTGCCGTTTTCAAATAAAAACACCGCCAAAAAAGCAAGAAGTCCTGCCGCCGTACCGGCAAATCTGTTGAAGCGTGAAAACAGACCCGAGGCAAGTCCGACAACAGCATAGGAAATGCCCATTGCACCTACGCTTTGACTTAAAGAGAGGGATAGACCGAGTTCCACCCCGAGGCTTGTCCCTGCCGACTCCTTGTAAACGAAAGAGATAAGCAACAACGCAAAAATTCCGATTATCCTCGCCGGCGAAGCAGAAAAAACGGTAATTCCCGAAAGCGACAGCAGAACAACGGACAGTAATGCGCCCACATTTACAATATCTCTCGCCGTAAATCCGCCCTGTGAGGAATAGACCGTCAGGGCATCAAACGCAGACGAAAACACAAACGACAAGGCAAATCCGAGCGTCGCCTCGCTTAAAAAGATAAAAAACGACCTTACGGAAGTCTCATCTGCAAAAAGCACCGCCATACTTGTCAGGAACAACGACATAAAGCTGATACACGACGGCAGCAGTCTGAATTTTTTAAGCCTTTCAAGCTCGTTTGTGAGTCTTATCAAAATCACCGAGCAGACTATCGCCGCTATGTACCTAAGTGCCGACAGGTTGTCCTGAGTTAAAATATAGCCTGCCGCTGCTCCCAAGCCTGCCGAAATTGTATATTTGCCCGATACAGCCGTTACAAATGCAACCGCAAACGGCGAAAATGCATTGAGCTCATTTATCGAGCCGCATAAAAGTCCGAGCAGGAAGCACAGCATTTGAGCTATGATCCGCTTTGATATTCTCTCTATTTTTTCGGCGTTTGCGTCGAGATATACCCGTCTTGCCGTCTGTGAAGCCTTCAAAAAAATCACCGTACCTTATACATAATTTTACAAAAAAATTATATCCTCGGTACGGTGAAAACCGTGTCACCTTATGCTGTTGTTTTTACGAAATCGCAGACGTTTTCGGACGAAATATGAAATTACTGCTCAACATTAAACGGCTCGTCGGGAATTACAAGAGCACATATAATATAGAAAAGAATTCCGGGGAAGCCTGCCGAAAACATTGAAATAAGAACATAAACAAGTCTTACAAGAGTTGAATCTACTCCGATATACTCCGCAAATCCGCCGAGTACACCTGCGAGCATTTTGTCACTGCTGCTTTTATAAAGCTTTTTCTTCATATTTATTACTCCTTTTAATTTTATTTTTATTATTATTTATTTTAACTAAAAATCAATATCTGTCAAGAACTCCCATTCGACAAAGCGTGCCTGCATCCAATTGTCGGGTGCTCTTTCGTCAAGATACTTTTCAAATTTGGTTTTTGCCTCAAATCCGTAATGCCTTTCACTCCATCTGTATATGGAAGCGGCAGTCATTATAAAGTTTACTGCCATAAACACGCTCATTGCAACACAGGCAATATGCCATTTCTTGCCCTTGAGCCTTTCAAGAAGCACGTCGATTTTAGGGCAAAGCTTACAAAAAACCGTGCCTGCAAGTCCCCACATTATCGAAAAACCTAAGCATATTATGCCCTGATAATTCATAAAACTGCCGTCATAACTCCACGCACGCATACCGAGAACATCTTTTAACAGCAGTCCGCAAAGAAGCTCCAATATTGTCGCCACAACGGAAAACACCAAAAATTTCTCAAATTTAGGTTTGCAATCTAATTTATCCGCCGCAACATAAAACAAAACCGCCGCCGCACCGTAAAGTATGTTGAAAGAGCCGTAAACCGAAACCACGTGGCTTTCCCAATGCCCTTTTGCAATTTGGCAAAAAACGCCTTCGATAATCACGCCCAATATACTGCCTGCAATAAACAGCCAAAACAGTTTATCGTATGTGAGCCGCTTACTTTCCGTCCCCTCAGTCAAAACAACCTCTGTATCGAGTTTGTTTTTTCTCTCCATAATTATCCCATCCGTTAATACACTTTGTATTTTCTATATCTATACCGTAAACGCCTTAATCGTAATCATACATATCGTAATCATACATGTCGTAATCATCATCAAAATCAGGCTCGTCAAGGTCGTCGTTATCCGGCGCATCAAACCTGTTCTCAAAATCATCCTCAAGCCTGTCAAGTGCTTCCTCTATGCTCATATTATTGCCCGAAGCAAACGCTATAAAGTCGTTTCCGAGCGCCGCTGTAAAGCAAAGAGTTGATATAATCGAAGCTAAAAGGACAACCGTTGTTATAATTATCAGCTTTTTCATATCCGTTCCTCCTTATATTCCGGCTTTGCGGAAGCTCAATCTTAAAAGATAGGTCATAACCGCAAAGGCAAGCAAGCCTGACGAAAAAAGCATCACGCTAAATGAAACGAGAAAACCTATCATCGCTCCCGTAAACGGTGCCGCAACGGCGAAAATCGAGCCTACCGCAACCGCTATCGGAGAAAGCATAAGAGCCACCGAGGCAGGATAAACGCCGAACGCACACAAAACAAGGAAAATAAACATTACTGTCCACAAGGTTTTGTTACGTCTGTCAAAATTCGGCTTTTGAGCTGTCTGCGAGCCGACATTAACGGTCGCCTGACTTTGCTTCGGCTGTTCCTTTGCACAATCGGACGGCGAAGCCTGCTGCGAATTCACATACTGCATAGCACAGCTGTACGGAGTACCGAGTTCCTCGCAAATCTGCTCTTCGCTTTTTCCAAGCTCAAGACCGGCGGAAAAATGCTCCTCAAAGTCCTGTATTATCTCATCACGGTCCGCAGGCGAAAAGCCTGAGAGATAATTATATAATTCCTGTAAAAATTCAACCTTGGTCATTACCGTCGCCTCCTAACAAATTTGAAACACAAAGGGTAAATTCGTTCCATTCCTTTTCAAGTGCCGCCTGTGTGTCGCAACCCTTTTTGGTAAGTCTGTAATATTTCCTCGCAGGTCCTGTGGGCGACTCCTTGAGGTACACTTCAAAATATCCCTCGTTTCTTAAACGCTTCAGCAACGGATAAATCGTTCCCTCGGAAACATCTATCTGCTTTCCCACAGCGTCCGCAAGCTCATAGCCGTATTTGTCTCCCTGCCGCAGCTGTGACAAAACGCAGAGCTCAAGCACGCCCTTTTTAAACTGCGTATTCATTGTGCCTCTCCTTTCCGCACTATCCGCATTGCTATCTTTATTACGATTACAATATATCACATACTATCTTGTAATGCAATATACTATGCAATGTTTAACACTTTGTTAACAAATCGGAAAGAATTTATAAACAAAAGAGCAGACCGTATAGATCTGCTCTGAAATCAATTTATTTCTCCTCGAAGAATGTCTTGAACGCTCTGTATGCCATATAAACGTCAAGCTTTGAGACAACCTCAAACGGAGCGTGCATTGAAAGCACCGGAACACCGAGGTCAACAACGTCAATATCGAGTGCCGCAAGATACATTGCAACCGTTCCGCCGCCGCCTGCGTCAACCTTACCGAGCTCGCCCGACTGCCATACGACATCCGCACCGTCAAGCATACTTCTTATTTTGCCCATATATTCAGCCGAAGCGTCGCTTGTGCCCGCCTTACCTCTTGAGCCTGTGTATTTCGTGATAACAACGCCCTTGTTGATATAGGAAGCGTTTCTTTTCTCGGAAACATCGGGGAAGGTAGGGTCAAACGCAGCGTTTACGTCAGCCGAAAGGCAATGAGTGTTTGAAAGCACGGTGTGATAATTCACGCCCTGCATATTTGCAAGGTCTGCAACAAAATATTTGAGATATGAGGAATTAAGTCCCGTGTTGCCGTCAGAGCCGATTTCCTCCTTGTCGGTAAGAACGGTAATTGCGGTATATTCGGGATTTTCAATGTTAAAAATTGCCTCTGCGGCAGGATAAGCGCAAACTCTGTCGTCGTGTCCGTAAGAGCCTATCATACTGCGGTCAAAGCCTATATCGCAGGATTTGAAAGCAGGAACAGCCTCAAGCTCCGCCGAAAGAAAATCACTCTCAATTATGCCGTATTTCTCAAAGAGAATGTTCATAATATTGAGCTTGACCTTTTCGCTTACCTCGTCATCCTTGAACGGACGTGAGCCGATTAAAATATTCAGCTCCTCGCCCCTTATTCCGTCTGCAAGGGTACGCTTCATCTGCTCTGCGGCAAGATGCGGAAGAAGGTCTGTCACAACAAATTTCGGGTCGTTATCATCCTCGCCGACATTTACATAAGCCTTTGTTCCGTCTCTTTTTACAACTACACCGTGAAGTGAAAGCGGAATTGCCGTCCATTGATACTTCTTAACTCCGCCGTAATAATGTGTCTTGAAATATGCGATTTCCGTATCCTCATAAAGCGGATTTTGTTTCATATCAAGTCTCGGAGAGTCAATGTGCGCCGCCGAAAGACGGGTACCGTTTTCAAGTCCTTTTTTACCGATAACCGCAAGAATTATTGACTTACCTCTGTTGTTATAGTAAACCTTGTCGCCTGCGTTGTATTTTTTCGCTCTGTCAAACTCAACAAAGCCGTTTTTCTTTGCCTTTTCAAGAACATAAACAACAGCTTCTCGCTCTGTCTTTGCCTTGTTCAGAAAACTCTTGTACTCCTCGCAAAATGCGTCCGCCTTGTCGGTTTCTTCCTGCGAAATAACCTCCGAAGCGTGCTTCGGATTGTAAAAGAGCTTTTCTTTAAGCTCTTCTGCTCTTGATTTTTCCTTGCTCATTTTCATAGCTCCTCTTTATATAGATTACCGTAAATATTTACAGCTTTTGTTACCTTGTTTACATAGTGTGCCGTCGCCCTCGACGGAATTTTATCAAGTGTTTTGCCGTCCTTTGAGTATTCGGGGTTTTTAAGCCAGCCGTCAACCCTGTTTATACCTGCGTGATACGCCGCCACGGCAGCTTCGGTGTCCTCGAATTTTTCAAGCAATATCGAATAAAAGAACGCACAGTATTTTATTGAAATTTCGGGATTTGTCAAATCAGCTTCGGTGTATTTTTCGCCCGTTTTAGTCTGAAGCCACATAAGAGTATCGGGCATAATCTGCGTAAGACCTATTGCGCCGACGGATGATTTTGCGTTTTCGTCAAATCCGCTTTCGACCTGCGCCGTAGCATATAATAATTCCTTCGGAACGGAATACTCCTCCGAATATTTCACTATATATTCTGTGTATTTTTGCGGATATCTATGCTTGTAGCCTGCTCTTACAAAAAGCACGGTTACAGCCGATATGACTGCAACAGCGGTCAAAATCAACGCAATTATTTTTGATAATGCGATTTTCTTTTTATCAGTCATCATTGATAATTTCCTTTATCTGCTCAGAAAGTCCGTAGGGCGGATAATTTTTTATAACCTTATCGGCGTTTGCAAGGAAAAAGTCCTCGCCCTTTTGTGCCGATATTCTTTGTCTTGCACTTTCAAGCGATATTTTATCTCGGTTGATTATCCTCTCAAGGCGTATTTTCTCGGGTGCGACAACGCAAACGTTTGCATCGCAAAGGCTTGACAGTCCGCTTTCAAAAAGTCCTATCGCATCAACCGTTACGCCCAAAGCGTTCTCCTGTTCCTTTTGTGAAATTATGCTTTTTATTCGCCTGACAACAGCAGGATGAGTTATCTCGCTTAGCCTTTCCGTATTTTCCTTTGACGAAAAAGCCCTTTTAGCAAGCAGCTTTCTGTCAATACCGCCATCGGACAAAACTATATCTTCCCCGTATTCCTGTGCGAGTGCGGAGATAACATTTTCATCGGCATTTATCACTTCTTTTGCGACAAGGTCTGCGTCAATATGATAATATCCGATTTTTTCAAGTGCCCTTGCGACGGTGGATTTGCCTGCACCCGTCTGCCCTGTAAGTCCGATAATTTTCACACCAATCACCATAGCCTTTCAGACAACAAACAGTTTATTATAAATATAATTATGTAGTGTGACTTTTCACGCTATACTTCCTTAACCTTAAAGCCTGCGGAACGGATAAGCCTGTTATAAACCGCAAGTCCCACGCCGTTTATTTCGGGGCATCTTGCATAAACGGTTTCGGCTCCTCTTTCGTCAAGCTCACGAAGTGCGTCAAACAGCCTGTTAGCCTCCGAAAGTCCGTCGTCGGCTCTGCCGTATGTAACGGCATTTTCAAAATTTTGCTCCTCGCCCTCAAAGCAAAGCACAAAACAATCTTTATCCTTTACAAAATCGACAAATTTTTCAAAACTGCCCTTTACTATTGTTATGTCGGCGCTCGGTGCGTAATGCTTGTATTTCATTCCCGGAGAAGCCGCCGTTTCGCCGTCCTTTAGCTTATTGAGAACAGCCGAAGCGATATCGATTTCGCCGATAAGAGCCTCGGTTTGCTCAACCGTAACACCGCCCGGTCTTAAAAGCGTGGGCTTTTCCGTCGCAAAGGTTATAACCGTTGACTCAACGCCGATTTCACAGCCTCCGCCGTCGATTATCAGCGGTACTCTGCCGTCCATATCATCAAAAACATACCTTGCGTTTGTCGGGCTCGGGCTTCCCGAAAGATTTGCACTCGGTGCGGCAAGCGGTAAGCCGCAAGCCTTGATTATCTTCCTTGCGTATTCGGATTTCGGCATACGCACCGCTACGGTATCGAGTCCGCCCGAAGTAACGTCGGGAATCAAATCGCTTTTTTTCATTATCATTGTAAGGGGACCCGGCCAAAATTTTTCAGCCATAAGCCTTACCTTTTCGGGTATCTCCCTTACAAGCGGCGCAAGCTCCGACATATCGCTGATATGAACAATCAACGGATTGTCCGACGGTCTTCCCTTTGCGATATATATCTTTTTAACCGCTTCGCCGTCAAGTGCGTTTGCCGCAAGTCCGTAAACGGTTTCGGTGGGTATTCCCACAACCTCGCCGTCCTTTATAAGCCTTGCCGCCTCACTCAAAGCCTCTTTTTCGTTTGTTCTGATGTCAATTACCCGAGTAATCATCAATTTTCCTCTGCCTTTAATTTTTCTGCCGTATCGGCTGTGATAAGAGCGTCGATTATCTCATCAAGGTCGCCGTTCATTATCTGCTCGATTTTATAAAGAGTAAGCCCTATTCTGTGGTCGGACACCCTGCCCTGCGGGAAGTTGTAGGTTCTTATTCTCTCGCTTCTGTCGCCCGTGCCGACCTGTGCCTTTCTTGCGCCTGCGATTTCAGCGTCATGCTTTGCCTGCTCAATTTCAAGAAGCCTCGAACGAAGCACCTTCAACGCCTTATCCTTATTTTTATATTGGCTTCGCTCGTCCTGACACTCAACCACCATTCCCGTAGGAAGATGCGTTACACGAATAGCCGACGAGGTCTTGTTTACCTTCTGACCGCCTGCACCCGACGAACGGAAAACGTCAATCTGCAAATCCGCAGGGTCAAGCTCAACGTCTACATCCTCAGCTTCGGGCAAAACGGCAACCGTTGCGGTCGAGGTCTGAATTCTGCCCTGACTTTCGGTTTCGGGAACACGCTGAACACGGTGAACACCGCTTTCAAACTTAAAGCGTGAATATGCACCCTCGCCCTCAACGCTGAAAACAATTTCCTTGTATCCGCCGAGCTCCGTGGGATTTTCCGACAAAATCTCCACCTTAAAGCCCTTTGACTGTGCATACATAGAGTACATTCTGAAAAGCTCGCCTGCGAAAAGCGCCGCCTCTTCTCCGCCTGCACCGCCTCTTATCTCGACAATAACATTTCGCTCGTCATTGGGGTCCTTCGGCAAAAGCAAAACCTTAAGTTCTTCCGAGCAACGCTCAATGTCAATTTTAGCCTGCTCGAATTCCTCTTGAACAAGCTCTCTGAAATCTTTGTCAAGTCCGCCTGCATCAAGCAATTCTTTTGACTCAGTGAGCGTATTTTCATATTGTTTATATTCTCTGAATTTCTCAACAACAGGCGTTAAATTCTTCTGCTCTTTCATAAGCTTTGCATATTCCTGCTGATTGCTTATTATATCAGGAGAGCATAACAGCTCGTTGATTTTTTCGTATCTTTCTTCTATTCCGTTAAGCTTATCGGTCATTTGGACTTTCCTCACGAATTATTTTCTTAATATTTTTTTCAATCTTTATACGGGGCACCATTACTTCCCGTCCGCACTTCTTACAACGCAGTCTGAAATCAATTCCCGAACGCAAAACCTCAAACCTGTTCTCACCGCAGGGATGCGCCTTTTTCATCACAAGCTCGTCGCCCACACGCACGTCCATAATATACCTCCCAAACGATTTTTATATATTGTACCACAATATGTGAAAAAATTAAATACCGCAATTCTCATTTCACTTCCTCGGGCATATAAATTTATGAGTAAATTGCAAAAATATCAGAAATCTGAAAGGCACGGTAATCATTATGGAAAAATATTTACCCGAGGGAGCCGTTTTCAATTCAAGGGAAACGGAAAAAATATTTGCAAGTGAAAGCTTGCTCAAAGAGGCGTGTGAAAAGCGGCTTTATCTCGAAGCGAGGGCTCTTATGTGTGACAACGCCCACAATCTGCATTTCAAATTGGGCAATATAAAAGGCTTTATGCCGCACGACGAATGTGCCGAGGGTGTAAAGGATGCGAGTGTAAAGGATATTGCGATAATTTCAAGGGTCAACAAGCCTACGGGCTTTTATATAACCGAGGTCGATTTAACAAGTGAAAACCCCGTCGCTGTTTTGAGCAGAACAGAAGCGCAGGCGGACTGCCGAAAAAATTACATTTCTGCTCTTCGTACCGGCGATATTATTGACGCAAAAATCACGCATATTGAGCCGTTCGGTGCATTTTGCGACATAGGACGGGGCATAACCGCACTTTTGCCGATTAACTCTGTTTCTGTTTCAAGAATACCTAACCCGCACTCAAGATTTTTTATCGGTCAAAACATAAAAGCGGTTATAAGATGTATTGACGAAAACGGCAGAATAACCCTTTCGCACAGGGAATTGCTCGGCACTTGGGAGGAAAACGCAAAAGCTTTCCATTCGGGAGAAACCGTCACGGGAATTGTCCGTTCAGTAGAGCCATACGGCGTCTTTGTTGAGCTTTCGCCAAACCTTGCAGGACTTGCGGAATACGCAGAGGGCGTCGAGGTCGGACAGAGTGCAAGCGTGTTTATCAAAAGCATAAATCCCGAAAAAATGAAAATAAAGCTGATAATCGTCGGCACGGACAGCTTTGCCTGTGAAAACCGAAATTACAAATATTTTATTGATTCGGGTCACATTGACTTTTGGCGGTATTCGCCGTGCAATTGCACAAAAATCGTCGAAACATTATTTTAATTTTATATAAATTATTGCACTTGCCGTTTTGTTGTGCTACAATAATTTTGTATTTCAATATACGAGGAGGAAGTATAATGTCAAAGAAAATCTTCAAAAAATCTTTTAGTGTTATTTTATCCTTAGTTCTGATGTTCAGCTGCGTTGCACCGTCTTTTGCGGCAAATAAGGTGTGTAACTGCGGCAAAAATCCCATGCTTGTAATCTCGGGCTTTTCACAGTATCTGCTTGTTGACACCAAAACGGGCAAGAGCGTTTGGGCACCCGAGGCGGAAACAATTACAAAGGCTGTTGAAAAGGCTCTCCCTCCCCTTACAACTCTTCTTGCTTCAAAGAGAACGAGGGCGGATTTCGACAAATTCTGCGACGAGTTTATCCCGATTGTAAACGAGGTACTCGATCCCATCTCCTGCTCTCCCGACGGAACACCTAAACACAGGAACGTCGAGATTATCGAGCAGTTTAAGGAGCCCGTTTCAAACTACGATTATGCCTATGTCAAGAAGATTTTCAACAACGATATCGTTGACGTTGCCTGTGAGGCAGTCGGCAAGGATCACGTTTGGGTGTACGGACTTGACTGGCGTGTCGATCCGCTTATTCTTGCGGATGAAATTCACGAATATGTAGAAAATATCAAAAAGACCTCCGGTCACGATAAAATTTCAATTTCAGGTATCAGTATGGGCGGTATTATTATGTCCGCTTACCTTGCAAAATACGGATATGATGATTTAAGCAATATTACGATGCTTTCATCAGCTTACACGGGACTTGAAATGGTCGGCAAGCTCTTTATGGGTGACGTGTCAATCGACGCTCAGGGGCTTTACAATATACTCAGCGACGTTTTGGGAACAGATAAGGTAAGCGCCGTTCTCTCTTCAACAGGCATTGTCGAAAAAATCATTCCTATACTCGGTGACTTGTTCAAATACAATAAGGATCGAATTTACGAGGATTGCTTAATCCCTGCCTTCGGATACACCACGGGCTTTTGGGCGTTCGTCCCCGAGTCCTGCTACAATTCCGCAAGGACATATATGTTCATGAGAATGAGCGACGGTACGGTACAGCAGAAAAAGACTCTCAAAAACAGAATTGACGATTATCACTACAACGTTCAATCAAAAATCGCTTCAATTCTCAAGTCGGCACAGGCTGACGGCATCTGCGTTTCGGTGGTTTCGCACTACCATTTGCAAAACGCTCCCGTTACCTCAGCGGCAAGCCTTATGGGAGATCAGGTAATCGAAACTATACACACAAGCGGCTTTGCAACCGTTGCCGAATATGGAAAAACGCTTGATATTGCTAAGAAAGCACCGCACGTTTCGTTTGATAGGGTTATCGACGCACGCACGGCTTATCTACCTGATAACACGTGGTTTATCAAAAATATGAAGCACGTTGAATACAGCAACAAAGATGCTAACGACAACGGCGAATTTTTCAAGTGGATACTTACCGCCACTCCCGACACAAACATTTATTCCAATGCAAAATATCCGCAGTTTATGAACTATGACAGGAATGCTCACATGCTTTCACCGCTTTCGGGTGCTGACGGCGACGTCAATGCAGACGGCAGGATTTCGCTCTTTGATGCAAAGCTTGTTCTCAGATCCGTTGCGGAATTGTCAACGCTTGACGAGCAGCAAGTGTGGGCAGCCGATATGAACTGTGACGGCACTGTTTCGATAGCGGACGCCAAGAGCATTTTAGTATACATTGCGGCAAATTAAATCAAAACAGTTAACGCATAAATTTATCCCACTATGTTTTGCATAGTGGGATTTTTGTATTTGTATTAAAAGTAAATATTTTAACAGAAGCACAACCCGTTTATTCAACGGCGTAGGGCGGTGGCTTGCCGTGTCGGGCAGACTAACAAACACATATGAACTATTGGTTATTATCAAATAAAATTGAACATCATATCGTAGGGGCGAACTGTGTTCGCCCGTTTTTAAATTGCTATGAATTGACGGGCGACCGCAGGTCGCCCCTACGGGTTGTGGGTGGATTTTAATGGAATTTTAACCGTGAATTATGATAAATCAACCACAATCTAACGGCGGCAGCAAGCCACCGCCCTACCGTGTTGGATATATTTTTCAATTCGTGCGAAGTGCCAACTTTTGCGATTTGCGCACAGCCGCACTTTCAGGCTCCCTCTGACGGGCAACGTATGCGACCGCCGCCTGTGGCGGATAAAGGGAGCATCTGTTGGCGCAGCGGTCGATTTTGTGCGGCGCTCCAAGCCGCATAAACAAAATCGGGATACCGCAAGAGGGCAATAGCTGTTGAGCGTAGCGAAACTAAGGGAGAGAAAGCAATAAATATCAAACTTTCGTTATCTCTCCTTCCGTCACGCCTACGGCGTGCCACCTTCCTCGTCAGAGGGAGGCTGAACGCACGAATTGAATTGTATATCAAATGGTGTAGGGCGGTGGCTTGCTGCCGCCGTTGGATCACCATTTCATAAGAACAAGAAAAAACACTCAAGTTTTTGACTTGAGTGCTTTTCCTTTTGATTTACTTTATAACTTTGTTAAAATCAATAAGCTAATTTGCTGATGTCTATCGGAATATCTGGCGAAGAGAGCATATAAGTAGAATTGTATTGTTTTCCCCAAAGATCTCCCGGTTCTTGAAAAACCACGCTTCCATCATTATAAACACACACATGAATTGTCTCGCGATTCATGCCTCCAAATCCGTTTTGTCCTGAATAGTCGATTTTAAATATGTATTTAAAATCTGTTTCGATTAATGTGGGAAATTCCGATGTGTAATAACTACCACCTGTATATGTGTCCACATAATTGACGCCATGCACCTGCAAACTATCCGGATTTCTTAATCTGCTCCTTAAGCCGCTCAAAACTACTTGAGCCGTTACTTCAACATCTGTCAATGGTGGTTCGGTTTGAAATGGAGAATTGTAACCCACCAGCGAACAACCGGTTAAACTTAAAGCCAATGCCGCTATCAGCAAAAAAGTAATAACTTTTTTCATTTCTCTATACCTTCTCTCTTAGCATTTTTTATATAATGCGGAATTATTTTGAGCCTTACCGATATAAACCACATTTGCTATCTTTTCGGTTAATACAGAATTTTTAAATCGTCTTCCTAAACTTAGTCTTTCTCCTGTTTGGAATTCTTTCCATTCTATGCCATCAAACAAATCTTTCAGAAAAAACTCGTCACCCTTATTGAGAGAATCAATTTTTTCTGCAATGATACGCAGTAATTTCTCATAATCCATAATCTCACCTAAAATATACCACAATGGAATCTTTTTATTATACCAATGCGATATGGTCTTCATATACCTCTAAAACCTTTCCTACTCCGCCATCAACTGTATACTTTGCACTTGTCATAATGCAACCTCCTAAATTTTTATAACCATATGGTTATATTTCAGGTGTATCATAGCATAACTATAATACAATGTCAATAACTATTTAGTTATAAAGGCGGTTTATATGGCATATTATAGAAGAATCAGGGATTTACGTGAAGACCATGATCTAACACAAAAAGACGTAGCCGAATATCTTTGTATGAAGCAACCACAATATCATCGCTATGAGAGTGGAACAAGAGATATACCAAGTGATATTCTAATAAAATTAGCTGACTTCTATAATGTCAGCACAGATTATATCCTCGGCAGAACGAATAATAAGTGAACAATGTAATAAAAGAGAGCTTAAGGCAATTGTAATAATTTCGGTAGTTGCCTTAAGCTCTTTTTTTATCTCTTAAACAAATAATTTATATACCTGTAATAATCGCCGTCAACCATACCGATTGTTTCCTCGGTTGTTCTGAACTGCCAATTTCCGAACGCCCTGCCCGGAACATTCATTCTCGCATCAGAGCCGAAGCCACACAGGTCTTGGAACGAAATAATTGCAATGAGCGACGGGCTTCTCCACACCGTTTCAATTATCGCACGACAGGACGGGCTGTAATATCCGCCGTCGCCCCAATTATCGCCCTTGAAATTGCAATAATCGAGGGCAAATTTTCTCTGCTCGGGCGTTGCCTCCCAAAGCCACGCCAACAAGGTCGTGTTATCGTGCGTTCCGACATAAGCAATCGAGTTTTTCGGGTAATTATGCGGCAAATGCGTGCTGTCACAATTCGGATCAAAGCCAAATTGTATTACTCTCATTCCCGGAAATTTAGTATCGTCAAGCAGCTTTATTACGTCCTCGCCGAACGTTCCGAGGTCCTCCGCTATAATCGGCGGCTCGCCTATCTCCTGCTTGATTTTATCAAAAAGTTTCATACCGGGGCCGTCAACCCACTCGCCCGTTTTGGCTGTTTCAGACTCCGCAGGCACTGCCCAATAAGAAGCAAATGCTCTGAAATGGTCAATTCTAACCGTGTCAAATAGCTTGAACGAAGCTTTGAGCCTGTCAATCCACCACTTGAAGCCGTCCTTTTCCATTTTGCTCCAATTATAAAGCGGATTGCCCCAAAGCTGACCGTTTTCCGAGAAATAATCGGGCGGAACTCCCGCTACTCTTTTCTTTGAAAAATCATTTTCATCAATTTCAAAAAGCTGCCTGTTGCTCCAAACATCCGCACTGTCCATTGAAACGTATATCGGCATATCGCCCAAAATTTTTACGCCCCGATCATTTGCGTAAAACTTAATTTCTTTCCATTGCGAAAAAGCGATATACTGAACAAATGCATAAAAATCCGCTTCGGTTTTAAGCTTGTCGGCATTTTTCAAGCAGTTTTCATATCGTGCGAAGTCCTCGCCCCATTCATACCACGGCTTATTGTCAAATTTTTCTTTTGCCGCCATAAAAAGCGAATAGCTTTTGCACCATTCATTTTCATCTGCGAATTTTTCCGCCTTTGCTTTTATCGCTTCGCCTGCATTTGAATATGCCTTTCTCAAAAGCTCAAGCCTTGCGGAATATGCAAACTCGTAATCGGCTGTATACGGAGAGCCGTAATAAACAGAACGTTCAATATCCTCTGCGGACACCAAGCCGTCCTTTACAAGCTCATCGGGCGAAACAAACATATGAGAAATCGCAAAAGCCGCATCCGAGGTGTACGGAGAGCCGTGAAAATCGGGCGGATTTAACGGCAAAACCTGCCAATATGAAAAGCCCATTCCCTTTATTTTATCTATAAACCGCTTCGTTTCATCGCCCATAACTCCGACCCCGTACCTTGACGGTATGGACGTCAGGTGCATAAGCACTCCCGAAGCTCTTGTATTAAGCATATACTCACCTCAAAACAAATATCCTAACTATGATACATTATATCACGCTAAAGTGCAAGAAAAAATACGGCTCCCGAACGAAACGAACAGAAGCCGTATATTTAACATGATTATTTATTTGCCTTATTTCTGACATACGCTATGCAACCTGTCAAAACGCCCATAATCAACGCCGCTACAAGCATTGCCACAAACGAATAGTTTATAAAGCTTGAAGCAAAGCTGAAAAGAGAGGCGGTTGCAACGTTTATTTTACTGCCAATTCGCATAATAAGTGCCGCAATCGGTGCAACGGCAAGCATCAACGCACTTCCCGAGCAGGCATAGATATAGAATCTTGTGTAATTTCTGACCTTTGCAAACGAAAGCCTGATAACCACCGTTGCAAAAATCGCCAATACGGCAAGTGCTATCATTGCGCCGTTCAGAACGGGCATATATCTTTTGAGGATATTGGAAGCGGACATAAAATACGAGGTGTTGAACATTCCGACATATTTTACGTAAAGGTCGCCCATTTCCTCACACATAACCTTGAGATTTTCACGAAGCGAGTCGTTTATCTCAAAGCCCTTTGTATCGGCATAAGCAATCAGCTTTTCTTGAATTTTGTCCTCAATCTCCGAGGTATCAATTTTGCCCTCGGCATCGTGCTTATAGAAAAATTCAAGGCTTGTCTGTGTATCCTTTACAATTCTTTTAGGTGTTATAACCTCTTCGAATATGTCATCAAAGAAGCTTTCGTCAACATTACAGGCACTTCCGTATGATATGAACTGCTCCTTGAGCTCCTGCTGCATATGTGTCGAATAGTCCGATGTCTGCGCTATCATTTTTGCATAGCCTGCGTTCAAAACCGTAAAACGAAGCGTTACAAGCATAAACAAAAGAGTCAATGAAATGCTGAGAATAAATGAGACAAGTCCGCAAACAAAAGAACGGATTTTTTTGGTTTTAGTTGTCATATTCCGCCCTCCTATTCGTACAAATTAACCTGCGGACCCGATACAAATTCGCAAAATACGAAATATCTGTACGGAGTTGAGGCAAGCGTATCAATCGGATAGCAGGTGTAAAGAATTAAAGTTTCCTTATCCCCGTTAAGCTCGGCTTCATACTTCGCACGCTCACTTTCCTTTATAACCTCAGAGCGATAAACTTTGTAAACATAAGAACCGTAATTGGTTTCAAGATGCACTAAAGTTCCCTCCTTGGCATTGGGCAAGGTGTGGAAATACGTGTTGTTGTGCGCCGCTATCATAACGCCTCTTCCGCAGCCGGGAATATGACTGTAAAGAGATAAACAAGCACCTTTTTTCAAAAGAGCCGTATCGTCTCCGTAAATCAAGTCACAATTTATTTCAGTTCCCTCGACGGAAATCTTGCCGAAAACACTTCCGTAATTAGGAAATTCAAAGTCGTCGTAATTCAAAAGACCGCTGTGAACACCGGTTGAACCATTGAAAATGCTGCTCGTCCCTGATTCGTCAATGGTATTGAAATTAGTGTTTGAAAACGCTAATTTATAAGCCGAAAGCAGGGGGTCAATAATCGGGGTAAGACAAGCGAAGAACAGCATATATCCGCATATTAAAAAAACTATCGGAAGAATTATAAAATACTTCCGATAGCCTTTCTTACTCCGATTTTTATCGGAATTAGTCTTCATTTTCCTTACGGAATTTCTTAGCTGCTACGCCGGCTGCTGCAAGAACTGCAAGAGCTGCTACGCCGCAAACTGCTGCTGAAGAATAGTCAGCACCGGTCTTAACGATTGCCGGATGAAGCTTAGCAACTACGTTGCCTTCAGCATCAGCAATGATAAGAAGACCGTGGTCAGCATCAGCGAGGCTACCCTGTGTTGAAACGTGGTAACCAACTACACCCAAAGCACGGTTAGCGTAACCGATAAGGGTAGCTGCTGCATTCTTAGCTGTGATGTCTTCGAGCTTTGTAAGGTTGTTTGCTTTACAGTAAGCAAGAGCTTCATCAAGGATAGCCGTGATTTCAGCGTGCTGGCTCTCTGTAACGTCAACCTTTGTGAATACATTCTCAAGTGCTGTGATGTATTCAGCGGGAACCGTAATTGTTTTGCCGTCAACTACATATGCTGTTTTAACATATGTGATAATCTTCTGCTCGCAATCATTGATTCCTGAAGCAGCGAAGCAAGGAATCATGCTTACAGCGAGAAGGACAGCTACAACCATGAGGCATGCCAATTTTTTCATGTTAGGAACTCTCCTTAGAAAAATATTATTCAACGTTGAGCAGTGATAGCTATGATACTCAACATAGAATTAGCTATATTGTAGCACATACTTTAATATTTGTAAAGTCATAACAAAAAAATTCACAAATAAAAACAAAGCCGTCTGTCTTTCGACTGACGGCTTTTACTGAATTTTAAGAATTAAAGCTCAGCGAAGTATTTGATTGTTCTAACCATCTGTGATGTGTAGGAGTTCTCGTTGTCGTACCAAGAAACAACCTGTACTTCATAGAGGTCGTCAGCAATGTGAGAAACCATTGTCTGAGTAGCATCAAAGAGTGAGCCGTATCTCATACCGATAACGTCTGAAGAAACGATGGGCTCTTCGTTGTAGCCGAATGACTGAGAAGCAACAGCCTTCATTGCAGCATTGATGCCGTCAACTGTAACGTCAGCACCCTTAACAACAGCTGTAAGAATTGTTGTTGAACCTGTCGGAACCGGAACTCTCTGAGCAGAGCCGATAAGCTTGCCGTTAAGCTCGGGGATAACAAGACCGATAGCCTTAGCTGCACCTGTTGAGTTAGGAACGATGTTAGCTGCGCCTGCACGAGCTCTTCTCAAATCGCCCTTTCTGTGAGGACCGTCAAGGATCATCTGATCGCCTGTGTAAGCGTGGATTGTAGCCATGATGCCCGACTGAATGGGAGCATAGTCGTTAAGAGCCTTAGCCATGGGAGCAAGGCAGTTTGTTGTGCATGATGCAGCAGAAATAATCTGGTCATCAGCTGTAAGAGTATTTTCGTTTACCGAGTAAACGATTGTTTTAAGGTCATTGCCTGCGGGAGCTGAAATAACAACTTTCTTAGCACCTGCGGTAACGTGAGCCATAGCCTTGTCCTTTGAGCAATAGAAACCTGTGCACTCAAGAACTACGTCAACGCCGATTTCGCCCCAAGGAAGTTCAGCTGCGTTAGCAACAGCGTAAATTTTAAGAGTCTTTCCGTCAACAGTAAGTGTGCCTGCTTCGTCATCAGCAGAAACTGTGTGAAGGTTTTCGCCGATCTTTCCGCAGTAACCGCCCTGTGCGGTATCATACTTAAGAAGGTTTGCGAGCATAGAAGGCTTTGTAAGGTCGTTGATAGCAACTACTTCATAACCCTCTGCGCCGAACATCTGTCTGAAAGCAAGACGTCCGATACGGCCGAAGCCGTTAATTGCAACTTTAACTGACATGGATATTACCTCCAAAATAGAATATAAATTTTATTGCGATATTATTTTATACCGAAAAGTACAAATATGCAAGCAATTTTATTGTCAGTTGACATATTTTTGTCAAACTAACCAAAATATGCGTTATGTAACGCAAAAAGGATATACTATTCACAAAGGAGTTGTGCATATAATGAACTTTTGTCACGAATTTGAGCAGATAAACCGTATGATTTTCCCCGATGCCGATTTCCCTTGTGTGAGAGAAAAGCTGCAAGCCGTTTTTGATGAAATTATACTTTCGGATTGCACCTGTAAGGAGAAGTTGCTTAAAAACGCATTCTTTCTGCTTCGCAAAATAAACAATCTCGACTTCCCAGAAAAGCCCTGCAAATATAAATGCAATCTTACGCAGTTAGCCGAAAATCTTATCTTTTGCTGTGATGCGGTGCTGTGCGAAAGCGAAAAGCGTCTTATTTTTCTAACCGACAGCGACGATATTTTTACACTTGCCGACCCGAAACTCATAACGAGGGCAATACTAAATGCCGTTTCAAATTCCGTCAAATACTCTCACGGGGATTATATCGGCATTTGTCTTGAAAGGATAGGTGACAGAGCCGTGTTTTCCTTTGAAAGCTCGGGAAATTTTCCGATTTTAGATTACTTTCGTTCCCTTGACGGCACGGGCGGCTTGAATTTCATCTCAAGAACCGCAAGGCTTTACAACGGCTGTATGCTGATGAATTCAGACAGAGAAAAAACCTCTTTCCTGTTTTCGATACCGATAGTCAACGCAGACGATTTTCCCGAATACCGCACTCCCGACATTGACGAGTTGCTTTTTGACAGGCTCGGCGTGATATACGAAGCATTATATTAGTTGACATTTCGGCGCAAGTAATTCATAATGAATAAAAAGGCTATAAGGAGGTAAAAATATGGCTTCCCCTTTGAATTTTTATTTGATAACGGACTTACACCACTACGGCGAGGCTCTCGGCACAAACGGAACGGCTTACGATAGGGTCAACGCAAGAGAGCAAAAGTGCCTTGCGGAGACAGGTGCGATTATCGACACATATTTCGACAAGCTGATTGCCGATACCGACACAAAAATAGTTTTGATAGACGGCGACCTCACAAATGACGGCGCAATGGAAAGTCATCTCGACCTGCTTCCGAGATTGCAACGCCTTAAAGACGCAGGCAAGGATATTTACCTTATAACCGCAACGCACGATTATTACGTTGAGGGCAATAACACGGGTATGGCAAAAAAATGCGTCGGCGACAAGACCGTTCCTGCGACAAACACCTCGAGGGAAGAGCTTTTTGATATGTACTTCGAGTACGGACTTAACAAGGCTTTGAGCATTGACAGGGAGAGCCACTCCTACTGCGTAAAATTACAGGACGGATACAGGCTTTTATGCCTCAATGACGACGGCGACAGAGTTTTCTGCGGATACTCCGAAAATCAATTAAAATGGATAGAACAACAGATTGACGAGGCGCACACAGCAGGCGATTATATATTTGCAATGACGCACCACCCGACGCTTCCGCCGTCTGCGATATATCCGCTTATCTCCGCCCGTGATATGCTCGGGGATTGGGACAAAACAACCACCTTCCTTGCCGACAAGGGCATTGAGGTTATGTTTACGGGTCATACGCATATGCAAAACATTGCTAAAAAAGTTACGGCAAAGGGCAATGTATATTATGACGTAAACACCTCGTCAATGGTCGGCTATCCGTCCTGCATAAGGAAGGTACATATAGACGATAAAGCAATCGACATCAAAACGCAGACCATAGACGATTTTGACTGGGACAGAAACGGCTTGTCCGTTGACGAATATTTAAGACACCATTTCCTTTTCTTCTTAAATGATATACTTGACTCTGCGGCGGACGACATTGACCACCTTGCAGAGCTGGGCTCAGGCTTCAGCATGACAAAGGAGCAGGTATATAAATTAAAAATTCCGCTTCATATAATCGGAAAAGGACTTAAAAAGTGGACGTTTGGCAGTCTCGGAAGATTTTTCTTAATTTCAAGGAAAATTCCCGACAGCGTTAAAAATGTAAAAATCAGGGATTTTCTTCTCGAAGTCTTACAAAACGTTTACCGTGGAAATGAGCCTTACTCCCCCGACACGCCCGAATATCAGGCATTTTCCGCAATAATTGACTGTGTTGTGGGCAAGCTCTCGCACTTCAAGAAATTCAAGGACTTGCATAAGAGCACGGATTTGATAAAGCAAGCGCTTTATAACAAAGAGCCCGACGACTACGAGCTTGTAATAGAACGAAAGCATTAAAAATCAGACAAACCGTAATTAAATCTCCTTTGTTTTCATATTATATGTTATCAAGGCATATTATATGGACAAAGGAGGTTTTTATATGGCAGAAAACAGCGGAATAACAAATCAGCGAATCCCTCACAATATAATTATGGAGGACAGGCATCATTTAACGGTATCGGGAGTTTCCGACATAGACAGCTTTGACGAACAGTCGGTTGTAGTATATACGGAGATGGGGGAGCTCACGGTAAAAGGCAACGATTTACATATTAACAGGCTGAGTCTCGAAATGGGCGAATTGCTTGTTGAGGGTGATATTTACGCTCTCATCTATGCCGACAAGGAAGAACGGCAGTCGGGCGGCGGCTTTTTCTCTAAGGTATTCAGATAATGGAGTATATAACAAGCCTTTCCTCACAGGCGAAAAATTTTCTTTTCTCGCTCGGCTTCGGCGTTTTAATCGGTGTGCTTTATGACCTTTTACGTGTCATAAGGATGAGCGTTTCCTCCTCAAAAAGAGCGCTATATATAACCGATTTTATATTTGTATTTACGGCCTCGGTGACAACCTTTCTTTTTTGCCTCACCGTGACCGACGGGCAGCTTAGATTTTACATTCTGTTCGGCGAAGCGCTCGGATTTTTTATTTATTACCTTTCTTTCGGGATAATAGCGGTAAAGTTTTCGACAAAAACCGTCGAAAAAGTCAAAGTGTTTTTCAAAAAGATATTTCGTTTTATTTTTGCGCCTTTTCGTAAAATTTTCTCAAGAGTATCCGTATTTATAAAAAAAGCGTCGGTAAAAACCCGAAAATCAACGAAAAAATCAATAAAAAACGCAAAAATCCTCTTGCAAAACGACAAGTCTTTGTTATATAATCTAAATAATAATATACACAAATTATGTCATAAATCAAAGAGGACGGAAGTGAAGAAAAAATATGAAAGCGAAGAAAATGAAAAAAGCTCCTAAAAAGCAGAAATTCAGTTTTATCCTTACCGTATGTTTACTTCTTGTTGCAGGCTATTTTATAATCAGCCTTATCAATACTCAAATGGACATAAAAGACCGCAAAAACAAGGTCGATGAGTTGAACGCTCAATACGAACAGCAGGTTGCCGAAAACGAGCGTTTACAGGACGTTATCGACAACAGCGACAAGGACAGCTACATCGAGCGTGTTGCCCGTGAAAAGCTGGGCTATGTTAAACCGGGTGAAAAGGTATATTACAATATAACGCCTAACAACTGAATTTGTTTTCGGGGAGGAACTATCTTTTTTATGGTCGAGATCGGCGCAATACTTGAGGGAAAAGTTACAGGATTAACCAATTTCGGTGCTTTCGTCAGCTTGCCTGACAATAAAACCGGTATGGTACATATTTCCGAGGTGTCATCAAGCTATGTTAATGACATCCACGATCACCTTAAAGAGGGCCAGCAGGTCAAGGTTAAGGTTATCGACGTCACGCCGGAGGGCAAAATCAGCCTTTCGATTAAAAAAGCTTCGGACAATCCGGAGTCAGACGAACAGCAACGTGATAAGCCGAGGAGAAACGGCAAACCGAGGAATAACGCTTCCAACGTTTGGAAAGGAACGCCTGAACCCAAGAATGACGGTCCTATGTCCTTTGAGGATATGATGGCTAAATTCAAGCAGGTCAGCGACGAGAAAATGACCGACCTTAAAAGAGCAACCGACGGCAAACGCAGTTCATATTCAAGAAGAAAGTAAAATAACGGTGCAGGCATTTTTGCCTGCATATTTTTTAGGTGACATAATGAGAGAGATAAATGTTCAAACGGTAAGAGATACAGTAAAAGAGCTTGTTATCAAGGCTAATAAAGTTCTCCCCGACGACCTTTGTGATTGTATAAAATGCGGACAAAGAGCCGAAACGGATGAGCTTCCGAAAAAGATTATGGGCGAGCTTATCAATAATCTTGACTGTGCAAAGGAGCTTGATGTTCCCATCTGTCAGGATACGGGAATGGCGGTTATTTTTATTGAAATCGGTCAAGACGTGCATTTTGTAGGCGGCGATCTTTACGAGAGCATAAATTCGGGTGTTGCGGACGGATATACGGACGGTCTTTTGAGAAAATCCGTTGTCCGTGATCCGCTTGACCGTGTAAACACGCAGGACAACACCCCTGCCGTTATTCACACAAAAATCGTTGCGGGCGAAAGCGTTAAAATCAAGGCTTGCCCAAAAGGTTTCGGCAGTGAAAATATGAGCAAACTCAAAATGTTCACTCCGTCGGCGACAAAAGAAGATTTGATGAATTTCGTGCTTGACACGGTAAAATCGGCAGGCGGTAACCCCTGTCCCCCTATGGTTGTGGGCGTAGGCTTCGGCGGAGATTTCGCGCAGTGCGCATATCTTGCAAAAGAGGCTCTTTGCCGTGAGGTCAGCGTCAGAAATTCCAATCCTTTATACAGTGAAATGGAAGCAGAGCTTCTCAGGAGAATAAACGAAACCGATATAGGTCCGCAGGGCTTTGGCGGAAAAACGACAGCACTTGCAGTTAATATCGAAGTTGCGCCGACGCACATTGCAGGCTTGCCTGCGGCGGTAAATATCGGCTGTCACGTTACAAGGCACGCTGAAAAAACGATTTGACGGTGAGCTTATGAAAATCAGTCTTATACAAATGAATATGACATATGAAAAGCCCGATGAAAATTTCAATCGGGCTGATTTTCTTATTCGAAAATCGGCAAAAGGCGGCTGCGACACGGCGGTTTTGCCCGAAATGTGGAACACGGGATTTTTACCGAAAAGCAATTTTGAAGCACTTTTAGACATGGACTGTGAACGGGTAAAGTCGCAAATCGGCTCATTGGCAAGGGAATTAAATGTAAATATTGTCGCAGGAAGCGTAGCCAACATAAGAAACGGGAAGCGTTATAACACCGCTTGCGTTTTTGACCGAAGCGGAAGGCTCATTTCAGAATATGACAAGACAAATCTTTTCTATCCGATGGGCGAGGACAGGTATTTCACGGCAGGCAACAGCCCTTGCACATTTACGCTTGACGGGATAAAATGCTCTGTTATAATCTGCTTTGACATTCGCTTTGACAATCCCGTAAAAATCGCTTCGGAAAATTCAAATCTTGTTTTCACGGTATCGCAATGGCCGAATGTGCGTGTAAATCAGCTTGAAGCACTCGCAAAGGCACACGCTGAAAAATACGGGGTTTATTATGCGGTTTGCAACTCCTGCGGTACGGCAGGCGAAACCGTCTACGGCGGAAGCTCTCTCTTCTGCGGAAAAAATGGGAAAATTATCACAAAAGCAAGCGAAACGGAAGAAATATTGACTGCCGATATTTTATTTGATTGAAGTTCAAACAAATATATGATACAATATGTGTCATGGTTAGATTATTATGAAAAGGGAGAGCAAGGGTTCGAAAATTCAACCTTTGCAAATTTGTTATGACACAGCTTATTGAAGCGGTGTACAAATTCCTTTGGGGAGATTTGTTCACCATCCACTTGGCAAACACAACGATAGGAATTCCCCTACTTGTTGTCCTGCTAATTCCGGCAGGCTTATTTTTTACTGTCCGAACAAAATTTATGCCGATTAGAAAATTCCCCCAAATGATTAGGGCACTCGGCGATAAAAACGACGACAGCAGCAGTCTTTCGACATTTCAGACTTTGATTGTTTCCACCGCCACAAGAGTAGGTATGGGAAACTTGGTCGGCGTTGTTGCCGCAATTTCCGTCGGCGGAGCAGGTGCTGTTTTCTGGATGTGGGTTTCCGCATTCCTCGGTGCTTCGACCGCTTATGTTGAGGGTGCACTCGCTCAGCTTCACAAGAAAAAGGATCCGCTTTACGGCGGCTATCACGGCGGTCCCGCCTATTACATACACGATTTCGTCGAAGAAAAGAAAAAGAAAAAAATCAACAAGTCCGTTCTCGCCGTTTTGTTTGCAATCTTCGGTCTTATCTGTTGGTGCGGTATAAGTCAGGTTATCAGCAACTCGGTTTCTTCATCCTTTGAGAACGCTTTTTCAATTCCTCCGATTTACACGACAATCGCCATTGTTGCGCTTGCGGCGGTAATCGTTCTTCGTAAAAATGCAACCGTTAAAATACTTGATATTATTGTTCCGATTATGGCTGTACTTTACTTTGTAATCACACTTTTCATCATCTGCAAAAACATAACTCTTATGCCGTCGGTATTCTCAAGAATATTCCAAGAGGCATTCGGCATAAAGCAAATTGCAGGCGGCGGCTTCGGTGCGGTGCTTATGAACGGCATTAAAAGAGGCTTGTTCTCAAACGAAGCAGGCTCGGGTTCAGCTCCTTGTGCGGCGGCTGCGGCAGAGGGTAAAAAGCCCGAAACGGTCGGTATGGTACAGGCTCTCGGCGTTATAATCGACACTATGGTTATCTGCACCTGTACGGCAATGATTATGCTGCTCGTTCCGAGAGAATTGACAGACGGCTTGCAGGGTATGCGGTTGCTCCAGACCGCTATGCAGTATCATTTAGGCTATGCAGGAACAATATTCATTGCGGTAATTCTTTTCCTGTTCAGCTTTTCGACCTTCCTCGGAATACTTTTCTACGCTCGCTCGAACGTTGCGTACATTTTCGGAAATAACTGGACAAGTCAAACGATTTATAAAATTATCGCACTTGTAATGCTCTTTATCGGCGGTTTGCAGGAATACACGGTCGTTTGGGATCTCGGCGACGTGGGTATCGGTCTTATGACGATTATAAACCTCATCATCCTCGTCCCAATGTCAAAGGAAGCAATCGCTATCCTCGACAAAAAGAAAGATAAGTAGTTTTCGGGAAAGAAAAAGCTACCGAATAATACATACAAGCATACGCTCCCTCATCAGAGGGAGCTTTGTTTTATCAAATTGAAAATTCATGTTACCGCAGGACAAGCGGAATGGATGTGTCTGCGGAATTTTTGCAAAATTTTTCTTTTCAAGTTCATTTTTATTGAAATCATACGGATAATAGGTAGAATATATATTCAAAAATCAAGTTGACAATGCAAAATACTTCTGTATTGTTTACTTAAATATGTTTTAGGAGATGCGCTGTGTTATTTATTGAGGCTTTGGAAAGTCAATCGGAAAATAAAGAGCTTTTTATCGAGCTTTATGAAAAATATAACGCCCTCGTCTATTCCGTAGCATACGAAAAGCTGAAAAACAACGCTCTTTGTGAGGAATGTGTGCAGGATACATATATAACGGTTATGTTAAAAATCAATCGCTTTGAGAATTTAAGCGAAAATCATCGCAAAAATCTCATTTGCACCATTGCACGAGGCAAGGCGATAGACTGTATCCGCAAAGAAAATCCTTTCCACGATACCGAAAATATCGAAAACATAGATGTTTCTTATTTTGACAGCTTTGACTCGGTTATTCTCACCCAACTTATTGAAAATCTCCCCGAGCTTTGGCAAACTTTTATTTTCCTTAAATACACATACGGATTTTCAAACGTTGAAATTTCAAAAATGTATAACATATCCGCTTCGTATGTCGGAAGAATAATTAAATCCGCCCTCAACAGGCTAAAAAACGAATTGGAGGGAAAATGTAATGAATAACTTTGAAAAAGCATGCTTGACCGCTTGCGAAAATCAAGTGAACAGTATTAAATCGACAGAGCCTCCCGTTTATTCAAAAAAGCACAAAGAAAAAATCGAGCTGATAGCAAACGGCAAAAGCACCTTTGCGACAAAAGCTAATTATATTAAATTGTCTTTACTCGCAGCGTGTATATTGACTCTTATTTTAAGCATTATGGCATTTTCAAATCAAGAGCAAACAATGAAATCAAAAGAGCTTAACTGTATTGACGGCTCAATAATTTTCGGCGATACCTCGTCAATATATTCAAACACTCTTGAAAAAAGCGGAATAACCTCGGACGGATATTTTATCCCACGCCAAGCCTATTTCAGTCTAAGCGACGGAGAATACAGCTATGTTGACAGCTTCTCGTACGAATATATACCTGAAGGTTATACTCAACAGAGAGAAGAATATGTAAAAATCGGCGTCGATCCGTGTTACCTCTGTTATGCTGTGTTCGGCAACGAAAATAATGAGACAATCTACGTTTCAAAAAATTCCGAGCGAGCGACAATTCCTGTTGACATCAACAATATAGACACGGATATAGAACGCTTTGCGGACAACGGAGTTAACTATGTATATTCCGATAAGGTCGGCATTGAATACACAACTCCCTCGCAGGTTCTGCTTTGGGATAAAAAGGATTATATTTATCAAATTCTAGCTCCGTCGTCGGTGACGAAAGCAGAGCTTATGAAAATTGCAGAAAAAATGGAATAGAGGTAATATTATGCGCTACTTAAACACCGTGTTTTCGGCTGTCGGGCTTGTGTTTGCCGTCCTCGGCGTTGCATGCGATTACAGTATTTTTCTTATGACGGCAGGACTTGTCTTTACCGTTTCGGCATTTATAGAGCTAAAGTCCAAACAGGCAAAAATAACGCAAATCGTTGTAACTATTATATTTGCACTTGTATTTGGAACCGGTCCCCTAACACACTTACTTTCCCAAACAGGCGAAATTCTGTCATCTTATTGCGGCAACGAAGCCACGCACAATATTCCGTTTGTGATCTTAGGAATACTTGCGGATATAATCTGTATTGTTCTGATTATCCGTTCCATTATAAAATCCGACAATGCTTTTACGGCGTTGAATAGGTTTATTTATTCCGCAACGCACTGCCTTTTAGGTATTTTCCTTTACGGATATTTCAATTACTTGATATATCCTGACATTTATGACAACAACGCTTCGGCAACGCAGGAAATGTTCGTATGGCACGACTTTTTTACCGTTCTCGGCTTGTTTACAGTTTCTCTCGGCTTGGTATCGTTGCTGTTGCAAATAAAAAGGATTGTTAATTCGGCAAATAAATAATGTCCCCTTTTGCAAGTCCACCGTTTGATTTTTAATTAAACGGTGGATTTTTATTTATTTCATCGCATAATTTCATGCGTGTTTTTATGATTAAAAAAGTTAAAACGTGCAAAAGTGTGCATTCGCAGTTTGATATTATTGCATATTTAACAACAAAAAGGGCAAGTTATAAGTATAATCGCCGATTTTGTTTGCACACTATTGACGGTATTTGAGCGTTTTTGTATAATTAAGGCGTAAAAGAGAGATATCGGAGGTGTGAATATGCTTACAACCGACAGGAGAACGCAGATACTTGAAATTCTGCGTCAAAACGGCTCGGTTACCGTTTCAGGTCTTGCCGAAAAATTCGAAACAAGCGAGTCTACGATAAGGCGTGACCTTTTGGCTCTTTCCCAGCTCGGAAAAATCAACAAGGTTCACGGCGGAGCAACTGCTCTCGGTCAGGAATTTCTCAACAACGAGGAGGATTTCAACGAAAAATCGCTGCTGAACATAAACGAAAAGGAAGAGATCGCAAAATATGCCGCTTCGCAGATAAACGACGACGATTTTGTTTTCATTGACGCAGGCACGACCACCTTTCTTATGACGAAATATATAACCGCTTACAGGGCGACCTATGTAACCAACGGAATTGCCCACGCAAAGGAGCTGACAGCCAAAGGCTGCAAGGTTTTTGTTATCGGCGGCGAATTAAAAAGCACAACCGAGGCAATCATAGGCTTAGTGGCTGCTTCAAATCTTCAGAAATATAATTTTTCAAAAGCGTTTATCGGAACAAACGGAGTCAGCGAAAAGCAGGGCTTTACAACCCCCGACACCGAAGAGGCAATGCTCAAGGCGGTTGCAATGGAACGAAGCTTCGTAACCTATGTGCTTTGCGACCACACAAAATTCGGCAAAGTCTCGGCTGTATCATTCTCGCCTGTTGCGGCGGCTTGTATAGTCTGTGACAAATGCGACGACGAACAGCTTAAAGCAAAAACGGTAGTGAAAGAGGTGACTGCATAATGGTTTACACCGTAACTCTCAATCCGGCTCTTGACTATGTGATGAAGCTCGGAAAGCTTCGAACCGACGACATAAACCGCACGGAAAGCGAAGAGATTTATTACGGCGGCAAGGGTATCAACGTTTCCGTCATTCTCACACAGCTCGACATTCCCAACACGGCTCTCGGCTTTCTCGGCGGATTCACGGGGAAAAAGCTTGAGGAAATGCTAAAGTCAGACGGTATCAGCTACGATTTCAATCACCTTAAAAGCGGCGATACGAGAATAAACGTCAAAATCAAAGCCGACAAGGAAATTGACCTCAACGCCTGCGGCCCCGAAATTACACAGGAGGATATGCAGAGCTTTCTCAAAAAGCTTGACGGCATAAAGGACGGAGATTATCTCATACTTGCAGGCTCTATCCCGAAAACTCTCCCCGACGACATTTACGAACGTATGCTCGAAAGTGTCAGCGACAGAAAAGTAAACTGCGTGGTTGACGCAACGGGCGATTTGCTCAAAAACGTACTCAAATACAGACCGTTTTTGATAAAGCCGAATCACCATGAACTCGGAGACTTGTTCTCGGTCGAAATAAAGAGTGATGACGACATTGTGAAATATTCGAAAAAGCTTCAGAAAATGGGTGCTAAAAACGTACTTGTTTCAATGGCAAAGGATGGCGCAATGCTCACGGACGAAAACGGGAACGTTCACAAGATAGGCAACGCAAAGGGCAAGCTTGTAAACTCCGTCGGCTGTGGAGACAGCATGGTGGCAGGCTTTACCGCAGGATATATCAAGACCGCCGACTACTCATACGCTTTAAGGCTCGGCTCGGCTTGCGGCAACGCAACGGCTTTTTCGGAAAAGCTTGCAACACGTGAAGAAATTGAATGCGTCTTTAACGCAGAATATAAATAAGGAGGAATTCTTATGAAAATCATCGACTTATTAAAAAAAGATGCGATTGCTCTTAATGTTTCTCTCGACAGTAAACAAGAGGCAATCGACAAGCTGATTTCCTTACACGAAAAAGCTGGAAATCTTGCAGACAGCGCAGCGTACAAGGAAGCTATCCTTGCAAGAGAGGCTCAGGGCTCAACAGCTATCGGCGAGGGAATTGCCGTTCCGCACGCAAAATCAGACAGCGTAAAAGCTCCCGGTCTTTCGGCAATAACCGTTCCGAACGGCGTTGATTACGGCGCACCCGATTCCAAACCCTCAGACATCTTATTTATGATTGCTGCTCCCGTTGACGGAGATTTGCATCTTGAAATTCTCTCACGCCTTATGGTAATGCTTATGGAGCCTGAATTTTGCACGGCTCTCCGCAACGCTAAAACAGCGGACGAATTTTTAGACATAATCGACAAAAAGGAAGCTGAGAAATATCCCGAAGAAGCGGCAAAGCCGGAAGCAAAGCCCGAGGGCTACAGAATACTCGCCGTTACAGCTTGTCCGACAGGCATTGCTCATACCTATATGGCGGCAGAGGCTCTTGAAAAGGCAGGCGAAAAATTAGGCTATCCGCTTAAAGCCGAAACAAACGGCTCGGGCGGCGCTAAAAACGTACTCACAAAAAAAGAAATCGCAGAATGTGACGGAATTATCATTGCCGCAGACAAAAATGTCGAAATGGCTCGTTTTGACGGAAAACCTGTTGTAAAAACCTCGGTTTCAAACGGAATAAACAAGCCCGAAGAGCTTATCAAAAAAATCGTTGACGGTAAAGCTTCTGTATATCACGCAGACGAAAGCGAAAAGCAGGCTGTGGATGACGACGAAAAGGAAAGCGGCTGGCACAAGCTTTATAAGCACCTTATGAACGGCGTTTCGCATATGCTTCCGTTCGTTGTCGGCGGCGGCGTTCTCATTGCTTTCGGCTTCCTGTTCGACACTCTTGCAGGCAATGCGGATGTCGGCGGCACCTTTGGCTTCACAAGCCCCGTTGCGGCGGTCGTATTCTGGATAGGTAAGGCAGCCTTTGCGCTTATGCTCCCCATCCTTTCGGCTTATATCGCCTCTTCCATTGCAGACAGACCCGGCCTTTTACCAGGTATGATCGGCGGTGTGTTTGCGTCAAGCGGCTACACATTCAGCTCACTTATTGAAAATCAAAACCTTGTCGGAAATGACAAAGCAGTATCTGGCTTCCTCGGTGCTCTGCTCGCAGGCTTCCTTGCAGGTATTGTAGTAAATCTCCTGAAGAAGGCGTTTTCATGGCTTCCGAAATCAATGGACGGAATTAAACCCGTATTTATCTATCCCCTTTTAGGCACGCTTATAATGGGCTTGCTCATGTGCCTTATAAACCCCGTAATCGGTGTTATTAACTCAGGTCTTTCCGCATTCCTCTCCTCGCTCGGCGACACAAGCAGAATACTCCTTTCAATCGTACTTGCGGCAATGATGGCAACGGATATGGGCGGCCCGTTCAACAAGGCAGCTTATGTCTTCGGCACGGCGGCAATAGCTGACGGCAACACTTGGATTATGGCGGCTGTTATGATCGGCGGTATGGTTCCCCCGATTGCAATCGCACTTTCAACAACCTTCAACAAGAAAAAATGGACATCGGAAGAGCTCAAATCAGGTCCCGTTAACTATCTTATGGGTCTCTGCTTCATCACGGAAGGCGCTATCCCCTACGCTGCTTCCGACCCGTTGAGAGTTATCCCCTCATGCTTGGTAGGCTCGGCTGTTGCAGGTGCTCTTACATCACTGTTCAACGTTACCTGCCCGGCACCTCACGGCGGAATTTTCACATTCATAGTTTGCGACCATCCGCTTCTCTATATCGTAGCTCTTATCGCAGGCTCGGTTGTCGGAGCACTAATGCTCGGACTTCTTAAAAAGAATCGCACAGAAGCCGTAAATAACTGAATAAAATAATGCAGAGGGGTTACTTACCCCTCTGCAAGCATAAAAACAAGGAGAATAGTGTGAAAATCACACCATTCACATAATTATATTGCCCTCAAAATTTGCCTTTGGCATAATTTTGAGATGGCAGAAATCACCATCACGCCTGTTCAGGCAACGCAGGTCAAATTGGTGATTATTCAATAAACTATTTGTTGCCTGAAAGGCTATGGTGATTATTTATGGTACAGAAAACCTTTACAATTACTAATAAAATGGGACTTCATATGCGTCCTGCAAATACATTTGTAACGGAAATGTCAAAATTTTCTTCGGACATTGACATAGTTTTCGGCGGCAAAAAAATCAACGGCAAGAGCATTATGAACATAATGGCAGGCTGCATAAAATGCGGAAGCGAAATTACCGTAGAATGCAACGGAGCAGATGAAAACGAAATGCTCAAAAAGGCCGAAGAGCTTATCACCTCGGGTTTCGGCGAAGAATAATATCGCTGCGGCTTAAAGAAAGGATGGGTTTAATGCTTAAAGGAATCGGCGCATCACAAGGCTTCGGAATAGGTAAGGCTGTTGTTATAAAGGATATAAACCTCGATTACTCCTTTGTAAAATTTACCGATTCGGAGCATCAGAAAAAGCGTCTGCGCTCGGCAGTTGCCGACTTTTCCGACGAGACTAAAGCGCTCGCTGCGGAGCTTAAAAAGAACGCAGGCGAAAAAGAGGCGGAGATACTCGAAGGACATCTTGTTATGCTTGAGGATCCGTTTATGCTCTCGCAGATGGAGGAGGCAATCGACAACGGCTCTGTTGCCGAAGCGGCGGCAGACAGCGTATGCACAATGTTTATCGATATGTTTTCGGGCGTTGACGACGAGTTGACCCGTCAGCGTGCCTCGGACGTAAAGGACATACGGGACAGCCTGTTGCGTATTCTTTTGGGTATAAAAAGCGTGGATATTTCAGCCGTACCTAAAGGCTCTGTTCTCATTGCCAAGGATTTTACACCGTCTATGACCTCGCAGATAAACAAGGAAAACGTTTCCGCAATTATCACAGAGGTCGGCGGCGTTACGAGCCACAGTGCAATCCTCGCCCGTGCAATGGGTATCCCCGCAGTCTTGTCGGTTGTCAATGCTGTTGAAAAAATTTCAGACGGCGAAATGCTTATTGCCGACGGCTTCAAGGGCAAGGTCTTTACCGACCCCACGGAAGCGGAGCTTAAAATATACAGGGATAAGCAAGCGGCATATCTCAAGGAAAAGGAAAGCCTCAACGAATACTTCTCAAAGGAAACCGTTACGAAATCGGGCGTCAAAAAGCATGTCTACGGCAATATCGGCAAGGCGGAGGACGCACAAAACGTACTGCAAAACGGCGGCGAGGGTATCGGACTTTTCAGAACGGAATTTCTGTTTATGGACAGAAGCTCTCTTCCAACCGAGCAGGAGCAGTATGAAGCTTATTCGACCGTTGCAAAGACAATGGACGGCAAAGAGGTTATAATCCGCACGCTCGATATCGGCGGAGACAAGGCGATAGATTACCTTAAAATCGAAAAAGAAGACAACCCGTTCCTCGGACACCGTGCGGTAAGATACTGTCTTGATAATCCGAAAATTTTCAAAACCCAGCTTCGTGCGATTCTCCGTGCCGCAGTTTTCGGGGATATAAAGGTTATGCTTCCGCTTGTAACGACGCTTGACGAGGTTCGTAAAGCAAAAGTTCTTATCGAAGAGTGCAAAAACGAGCTCAAGGACGACGGGCTCAGGTTTGCCGACATTCCCGTAGGCGTTATGATTGAAACTCCGTCGGCGGCGATTATTTCGGATTTGCTTGCAAAAGAGGTTGCGTTTTTCTCCATTGGAACAAACGACCTTACCGGCTACACAATGGCTGTTGACAGAGGAAATGCGGCTGTTTCCGAGCTGTATGACCCGACTCAGCCTGCGGTGCTTCGTCTTATCGAAATGACAATCAAAAACGCCAAAAAGGCAGGCATACCCGTCGGAATGTGCGGAGAAGCGGCAGCCGACACACGTCTTATTCAAAAGCTTTGCGAATGGGGCCTTGACGAATTCTCGGTAACACCCTCCTCAATTTTGCACACAAGAAAAATCATATGCGAATGTGAATAAAATCAAAAAACACGGCTTTTATTTCAGATAATCATATGTACAATCCGTACAAAATCAACCAAAAGTTGACTCTGTGCGGATTTTTTTTGCTTTTTTACTTTATAGTTGACGATTACTGTGGTAATATAGTAGGAAAGGGGTTGATATTTTGGAAAGGTTTAATTTCAATATAATTAAAGAGCTTCGTCTGAAAAACGGAATGACTCAAAAGATGCTGAGCCAACAGCTCGGCATAAGCAACCGTGCGGTTTCTAAGTGGGAAAGCGGACTTTCGCAACCGTCTGCATCACATATTTTCAGACTTGCGGAGATTTTCGATGTGCCTATGGATACCTTTTACGAGCGTCCGCAGTCAGTTACGGTTAAGCCCGAGCCTACGGGTATGCTCTCCGTTACCGATATTTACAAAATCGGCAGAGGTCCGTCAAGTTCTCACACAATCGGTCCCGAAAGAGCGTGCGAAATCATTAAAGAGAGAAATAAACAGGCGGATTACTTTAAGGTTGTTTTATACGGCTCACTTGCAAAGACGGGTAAGGGACACGGAACGGACACCGTTATTCACAAGACGCTTGCGCCCGTGAAATGCGACGTTTGCTTTAATTTTTCACAAAATGATCTCCCCCACCCCAACACAATGCTTTTTACCGCCTACAAGGACGGAAAGGAGCTCAGCTCAAAAAGAGTTTTCAGCGTCGGCGGCGGCGATATTGTTTTCGAAAACGAGCCTATTTCACAGAAAAGTATGGTTTACCGACACACAAAATTCAATGAAATTGCGGAATACTGTAAGGAAAGGCAAATGCGTCTTTGGGAATACGTCGAGGAAAACGAGGGCGACGGCTTCGAGGAATATATGAAAACCGTTTGGGAGGCTATGAAGCACTCCATTCGCAACGGATTGAACGACGAGGGAATTTTGCCGGGCGGGCTCAACATTCAGAAAAAAGCAAAAACGCTTTACAATAATCAGCACATAGACGAAAAAGCCGAAACAAGGGAGAACAGAATAGTTTGCTCCTATGCCTTTGCAATCGGAGAGCAAAACGCCTCGGGCGAAACGATAGTTACAGCTCCGACCTGCGGTGCGGCGGGTGTTTTGCCTGCTGTTTTGTACTATCAGCAGAGAAAAAACGGCTTTGGCGATGCACAGATAATCAAGGCTCTTATGACAGCAGGGCTTATCGGCAATCTCATCAAGACAAATGCGTCAATTTCGGGTGCGGAATGCGGTTGTCAGGCAGAAATCGGAAGTGCCTGCGCTATGGCGGCTGCGGCATTGTCGGAGCTTTTTGAATTGAGCATTGACAAGATTGAATATGCGGCAGAAATCGCAATCGAGCACCATTTAGGTCTTACCTGCGACCCGATTTGCGGACTTGTTCAAATTCCGTGCATTGAGCGTAACGCAGTTGCGGCAATGAGGGCAATAAACGCCGTAAACCTTTCGAGCTTCCTTTGGAACACAAGAAAAATCTCGCTCGACAACGTAATCCGCACAATGAAGGAGACGGGGCTTGACTTGTCGTCGGAATACAAAGAAACCTCCGAGGGCGGACTTGCAAAAATCAAATTAAAATAAACAAAACGGCAATATTTTGTGGAATATTGCCGTTTTTCTTTGGAAAGTTTTTCCGACGATTTTTGAAATGTTCATTACGAGTTCATTATTATACAGTATAATTATAACAATATTGAAAATATAAGTCCAATATCAAAGAGGTGACCGAATGACAGATCGCCGCATCAAAAACAAATACATTATGATTAGCGAAAAGCTATCGGAGGCGGCAAAAAGCGTAATTCCGATTGTTGCCGTTGTCCTTGTGCTCTCGCTTACAATAGCTCCCATACCGACAGATCTTATGCTGAGTTTTCTTCTCGGCACATTGTTTCTCGTTCTCGGCATGGGCCTTTTTTCTCTCGGTGCAGAAATGTCTATGACGCCCATCGGCAGTAAAATCGGCACTTCGCTTACCGCCACGAAAAATTTACCGCTGATATTGATTGTCAGCTTTGCTTTGGGCTTTGCCGTAACCGTAGCAGAGCCCGATTTACAGGTGCTCGCACAAACAGTTCCGCACATTCCGAACAAGGTTTTAATTGTTACCGTCGGTGCAGGCGTCGGCTTTTTCCTCACGCTTTGTATGCTGAGAATTCTCACAGGCGCAAAGCTTCGTTGGTTTTTAATCGCTTGCTATACGGTAGTTTTCGCTTTGGCGGCTTTTACAGACAAGGATTTTCTCGGTATCGCCTTTGATTCGGGCGGTGTAACTACAGGGCCTATGACAGTTCCGTTTATCCTTGCGTTCGGCGTGGGTGTTGCTCATTCTCGAAGCGACAAGGACGCAGAGGCTGACAGCTTCGGTCTTGTCGCCCTTTGCTCGATAGGTCCCATTTTGTCGGTTTTGTTGCTCGGACTGTTCAGCTCGGGTGCGGATGCAACGGCGGAGTTTTCAACGGCGGTATATGACAGCACCGTTCATATAGGTCAGGCGTTTCTCTCGGAAATTCCTCATTACTTTTCCGAGGTTTCGCTCGCACTTATGCCGATTTTTATTATTTTCTTACTGTTTCAAATCTTCTCTCTAAAGCTCTCAAAGAGAAAATTCACAAAAATTATAATAGGCTTGCTTTACACCTATGTCGGTCTTGTTCTGTTCTTAACGGGTGTAAATGTCGGCTTCTCCTCGCTCGGTGCGGTGCTTGGAATTACACTTACAGACGGCAAGCTCAAATATCTTGTAGTTCCGATTGCCGCTATACTCGGTTGGTTTGTCATTTCCGCAGAGCCTGCCGTAGCCGTACTTGAAAAGCAAATCGAAGAGGTCAGCGCAGGCGCAATCTCGGGCAAAAGCATCAAGCTCGGGCTTTCTGTCGCAATTTCCGTGGCAATGGCAATTTCGGCGCTTCGTGTTATAACGGAAATTTCGCTTATGTGGTTTTTAATTCCCGGATACGTAATTTCGCTTTTGCTCTCGTTCTTTGTTCCCGATATTTACACGGCAATCGCCTTTGACTCGGGCGGTGTTGCTTCAGGACCTATGACGGCGACCTTTATGCTTCAGTTTATAATCGGCGTATGCAGCGCTTTCGGCGGAAATGTTCTTCGTGACGCATTCGGACTTGTGGCTTTGGTTGCGATGATGCCCTTGCTCACAATTCAGGCAATCGGATTTATCTCCGAGCGTAAGAGGAAAGAAGAAAATACTTTTGTTCCCGAAGAATACGACGACCTTGATATTATTGAATTTTGGGAGGAGGCATAGTTTTGGAATACATTATATCCGTAGTTTCACCCGATGATGTGAAAGAACTTTCCAAAATACACAAGCAAATGAACGTTCCGATTTTTCTGACGGTTTTTGCTCACGGAACGGCAGTTCAAAGTATGCTTGACCTGTTGGGTATTGACTCAAACGAACGGCGTATAATTATAGCTGTCGCAAATTCCGAAAAAGCGGAGAAATTGATAAAAGAAATAAAGCGTCGTCTCTATATAGGCGTTCCCGGACACGGAATAGTTGTTTCCGTGCCGATAAAAAGTATAGGCGGAGGTAAAAGCATGAGCATTTTAAGTGAAGGCGAAATGCCGAAAAAGGAGCTTCCGAAAACAAGCTCAAGCTATGAATTGATTGTAGCCGTCGCAAACGAGAGCAGAACTGATACGGTTATGAACGCAGCCCGTGCGGCAGGTGCGGCAGGCGGAACTGTAATACACGGAAAAGGCACCGCCTCGGAGGAAGCGGCGCACTTTTTCAACATCTCCATAGCAAGCGAAAAGGAAATGATATTTATCGTTTCGAAAAAGGAACAAAAAGCACAAATAATGCGTTCTGTCCTTGAAAAAGCAGGTCCCGGCACAGAAGCTGGAGCAGTCCTTTTCTCACTCCCCGTAACCTCGGTTGAGGGCTTCGGACTGTTTGAGGACTAAAACGAGCCTGTTATCTTTTCTTATATGGCACAAGCTCGAGATTTTCCCTGCTGACAATGCTGTCCTCCAGCGGCATACCGTAGCATTGGCAAATCAGCTGTCTTAAACAAGCAACTGACTGTTGCTTGTTTTTTTATATGCCACGCAGTTAAAATTAACATAAAAAATACTTTTCTGACAAGCTTGTATGGTGGAAAAACCTTTTTGTTGGTATTATAATTATAACAAAGTTAAGGAGGCAGACAAAATGTTAGCTGATAATTTGGTCATTCTCAGAAATATTAAAGGGTTGACGCAGGAAGCCGTCGCCGAAGCCATAGGAATTTCCCGTCAATCTTATTCAAAATGGGAGCAGGGCGAAACAATTCCCGACGTGGACAAATGCGATAAATTAGCAAAATTCTACGGCGTTACGATTGACTCCCTTGTAAATCAATCCGATAAAATCGGAAATGTGAAAATTGCACCTGCGCCCATAGGCAAGCACATTTGGGGAACGGTTACAATCGGCACTAAAGGTCAAATTGTCATTCCGAAGGCGGCAAGAGACGTCTTTAACCTGAAGGACGGCGACAGAGTTGTCGTTCTCGGAGACGAAAAAGAGGGAATTGCGCTTGTTAAGGCAGAGATATTTGAAGAAAAAATGCAAGAAGCGTTAAAATTAAGTCAACGGGCATTATTTGAATAACAAAAGGAGACGATAATTATGAAATGTCCTAAATGCGGAAAAGAAATGCGAGACGGTTATTTGTTTTGCAGTAAAGACGGTGCGTTCAGCTTTGCAAACGAAGTGCCGAGAGTTTTTGAAAATGCCAAAAATGCTGACGGCTTTGTTAAAATAACCGATATTAAAGCAAGCCGCCGCACCAAAATTCCGGCTTCGATATGCGAGGCTTGCAAAACCGTTACGTTCGATTATTAAGGAATAACTCCGCATAAAAAAGCCTAACCCCCGATACGCTTTTGCATTCGGGGGTTGTTGTTATTTTTATTTAGATTGCTTTAGTTTTAATCATCTTTTCCTTTTTTGCCCAATACGCTCGACCAGTCTACAAGAATGTTTTCATTGTAGAAGTTGCTGCGCTTTTCAAGCTCGGCATTAACGAAATCAGTTCCGTCACGCTCAAAGAGAGTCGGAGTGTCAGAGAAGAGGTTTGTACCGATTCCGACCTTATCTCCGTCAAATTCAACACCGATGCTTGCGAGCATTGTCGGAAGCATATCAAATGTCGCCCACTCACGATTGTGGAAGCGATTCTCGGGAGCAGCTGCACATTTCGGAGCCGGATTAAGAATGAGATTAAAGCAGGTACGTCTGTAATTCGGATCAAAATCTCTAAAGAACGCCTGATCCATACTCAAATGGTCGCCGTTGATAACGATTGTTGTGTTCTCATAGAACGGCTGGCTCTGAATCCAACGGATAAACTTAGCAGCCTCTGCCTGACTGTAGAAAATTGCGTTTGCATAGGGTTTCTCAAACGGTGTGCTTGCCTTTTCCGAAAGATAACCGTCGGGGAAATGCGTGTCTGCCGTCTCCATTACGAAGTAGAACGGCTTGTCCTCATTTGCAAGACGGGTAAGCTCGTCCTTTGCAAATTCGTAGAGCTTATCGTCCTCATAGCCCCACCATACATAGTAATCCTCGGGAATCATACCATTATCGTGCGCATATTTCCAGTCCATTATTTTATAGTCGCCGTGCTGACGGAACAAATATTCAAGTCCGCCGAAAGCAGCCTCGGCACCGAACATAACAGTCTGATTATAGCCCTGCTCCTTTAATATATCGCCGAGCGTTGTAGCACCGGGCAGGAAGTTGTCGGCAGAGCCGTAAGAGTTCGGGCTTGCGGGAACCTTCATAGGCAAGCCGCTGCACATATTAACCATTGACGCTATCGACCAGTTAGCACCCGTTGAGTTGGGGTTACCGCCGAAGCCATTGGGAAGATCCGAGAAATTGTAGCCTTCTCTTGAGAGCTTTTCAAGCTCGGGCATAAGGTTTACGTCCATATATCCGCCAAGCTCCTTTGAGAAATAGGAGTTTTCCATGGACTCAAGGTAAATATGAATAAGATTACGCTTCTTCTCGGGGAATGTCATATTTATCTTATTGGGATCGGCGAAATTTTCCTCAATATAAGGAGATTCGTCCATATATGCCGTATAGAGCTTTTTAAGCGAAAGCTTTTCAACGCCGAACATAATTCCGCTTGCAAGCATAAGAATTGAAAGGAAAAGCGCTACAAGACGTCTTGCAAGTCCCGAAAAAACAGTAAACTGCTTTTCATGAAGCTTGTATTTGATTTTCCTTGTCGAGAAAGCGAATACGCAGAACAATATCGTTACCACAGCCGTTGTTAAAATCGGACCCTGGAACATTGTAATCATAACCTCATCGCTTGTTCCGCCCGTGTCGCCGTTGAGGTTGATAAGCATTTGATCGGGTGTAAGACCTGCAAAGGTCTCCGAAGCCCAAATTGAAGCCGTAACCGCAGCAGCCGAAAGTGCGGCAAAAAGTGCCGAGAAAATGCGGAGTATCCAAGCGCCGACCTTGTGCTTCGGCTTTGCGTGTTCAAAGAAGATCACGCCCTCTGCAATTCCACGACCGAACAGGAACACAAGTCCGACAGCCAAAACAAAAGCAAAATACTTAAACGGATAAGAGCTGCTGTGCTGTGAAAATACAAACATATTCGGTATTTTAAGCACAAATGACATAAGTCCGAGCGCAGCCGCATTGCTTACGATAACATCACGTACAACCGCAAGTATGCATGACGAAGCAGTCTTTTTGCGAGTAAGCAAAAAAATGTCCGCAACGCTCAAAAGAATTCCTGCAAGAATTCCCATAAACCAAAACATATAGATCCCTCTTTCATCACTTTGTAATAGTGATTTTACCATATTATAGTTTTATTTGCAAGCGTATCACGTCGTAATATGTTGAAAAAAGGCTAAAACTAACAACGCAAAAACTTAAAAATGTTCAAATACGTACTATCATTTTTATCAAAATAAAATAACTGTCTTAGCCCTCTGCTTTGAAATAACATATTAGTAAAATAATATAAAACGTCGTTTTCGCTGTATAATTCTGTTGTTAAATTGTACAAATATACATTTTTCTTGAATAATTATACACAAAACACTTGATTTTTATGCGTATGCGATGTATAATTTCTCCACAATCAAAATTTGACGCTTTTACTGACACTCGGAGGTAACAATATGAAAAAAGACAAAAAGGAAATCAAAAAAGTAGTGCTCGCTTATTCGGGCGGACTTGACACCTCAATTATCATTCCGTGGCTCAAGGAAAATTACAATAACTGTGAGGTTATTGCCGTTTCCGGAGACGTGGGACAGGGCACGGAGCTTGACGGACTTGAAGAAAAGGCTCTCAAGACAGGTGCGTCAAAGCTTTACGTTCTCGATTTAAAAAAGGATTATATTGAAAACTATATTTGGCCGTGCCTCAAGGCAGGAGCCGAATATGAGGAATATCTTCTCGGCACATCGCACGCTCGTCCTTGCATAGCAAAGGGACTTGCAGACATAGCAAAAAAAGAGGGTGCGGACGCAATTTGTCACGGCTGCACGGGCAAGGGCAACGATCAGGTTCGTTTTGAGCTTTCGCTTAAAGCCTTAGCTCCCGATATGGAGATTATCGCACCGTGGCGTGAGTGGAATATTAAATCCCGTGATGAGGAAATCGATTATGCCGAGGCGCATAACATTCCGCTTAAAATCAACCGTGAAACCAATTATTCAAAGGATAAAAACGTTTGGCATCTCTCTCACGAGGGACTTGACCTTGAAAATCCCGCTAATGAGCCCTTGTATAACAAAGACGGCTTTTTGGAGCTTGGCGTATCCCCCGAAAAAGCACCGAACGAACCTACATATATCACAATTCATTTTGAGCAGGGCGTTCCCACAGCGGTTGACGGAAAAGAGCTTGACGCTGTTTCGCTTGTTGAAAAGCTCAACGTACTCGGCGGCGCAAACGGCATAGGACTTCTTGACATTGTCGAAAACCGTCTTGTCGGTATGAAATCACGTGGCGTATATGAAACTCCCGGCGGAGCTATTCTCTATAAGGCTCATGAGCTTCTTGAAATGATAACTCTTGACCGTGATACAGCTCATTACAAAAAGCTTGTTGCGCAAAAATACGGCGAGCTTGTATATGACGGAAAATGGTTTACCCCCTTGCGTGAAGCTCTTTCGGCTTTTGTTGACAGCACTCAGCAGGCGGTAACGGGCGACGTAAAGCTCAAGCTTTATAAAGGCAACATCATCAACGCAGGCGTAACCTCACCGTACACTCTCTATGACGAAAACGTTGCTTCGTTCGGCGATGACGGCGGCGCATATGATCAGACGGACGCTACCGGCTTTATCAACCTCTTCGGACTTCCGATTAAAGTCAAGGCGTTGCTTGATAATGAAAGAAATAAATAATCGCAAATTCAGTAAATAAAGGCGTGACAGGAGTAATAAAATGCAGCTTTGGCAGGGTAGATTTCAAAAAACTTTAGATCCCAAAACAAACGACTTTAATTCATCAATCGCATTCGACAGCAGAATGTATAAGGAGGACATAGAAGGCAGCATAGCACATTCCTCTATGCTCTGTGCTCAAGGAATTATCTCGCCCGACGACCTCGCAAAAATCGTTGACGGATTAAATGCCATAAAGTCCGAAATTGAAAGCGGTGCTTTGGAAATCGACCCGAATTCAGAGGACATTCACACCTTTGTTGAGGGAGAGCTTACAAAACGTATCGGCTCGGCAGGAAAAAGACTTCACACCGCACGCAGCAGGAACGATCAGGTTGCGCTTGATATAAGGCTTTATCTTCGCAAGGAATGTGACAGCGTATATGCGTTGATAACGGATTTGATAAAGGTTCTTTGCGAAAAAGCCGAAAAATATTCCGACGCCGTTATGCCGGGATATACGCATATGCAGCGTGCACAGCCGATAACCTTCGGGCATCATCTTTTGACGTATGCGGAAATGCTGCTTCGTGACCGTGACCGTTTACAGGCTGCAAAAGCAAGAATGAACTACTGTCCTCTCGGCTCTTGTGCGCTTGCGGGAACAACATATAACATTGACAGAAATATGACCTCGGAGGCTCTCGGCTTCACGGCTCCTATGTCAAATTCGCTCGACGGCGTATCGGACAGAGATTTTTGTATGGAGCTTGCGTCGGTGCTGTCGATACTTATGGTGCACCTCTCACGTTTTTCCGAAGAGATAATTCTCTGGTGCTCATGGGAATTCAAATTTGTAGAGCTTGACGACGCTTTTTCTACAGGCTCGTCAATAATGCCGCAAAAGAAAAATCCCGATATTACCGAGCTTATCCGTGGTAAAGCAGGTCGTGTTTTCGGAGATTTGACAACACTTCTTACAATGATGAAGGGCTTGCCGCTTGCATATAACAAGGATATGCAGGAAGATAAGGAGGCAATCTTTGACGCCTTCGATACCGTAAAAATCTGCCTTACAACCTTTATCCCCATGCTCGACACCATGACGGCTCTGCCCGAAAATATGCGTAAGGCTGCGGCAGGCGGATTTATTAACGCCACCGATTGTGCCGATTATCTTGTCGGCAAGGGCTTACCGTTCCGTGACGCATATAAGGCGACAGGCGAAATCGTGGCTCTGTGCATCAAAAAGGGCTTGACTCTTGAAACGCTCCCGTTAGACGAATATCAGAAAGTTTGCAATCTGTTCGACAACGGCGTTTACGAGGCGATAAACCTCGACAAATGCGTAAACGGCAGAACCTCTCTCGGCGGACCTGCACCGCAGAACGTGCTTAATGAGGCAAATAGAATCAAACAGCTGTTAAAGGAATAAAAATATGACAAAAGTATTTATTGACGGAAGCCAAGGCACTACGGGCTTGAAAATATTTGACCGACTTAAAAAAAGAGACGATATTGAGCTTATAACCGTCCCCGACAAGCTTAGAAAGGACGCAGCCGCAAGAAAGCAGGCAATCTGCGATGCAGATATTGCGTTCCTTTGTCTTCCCGACGCTGCGGCGATTGAAGCGGCTAATCTTGCTTCGGACTGCGACACGGTTATAATCGACACCTCGACCGCACACAGAACAAGCGACGGTTGGACTTACGGCTTCCCTGAAATATTCGAAAACGGCTTTGAAAAAATATCCTCGTCAAAGCGTATCGCCTCCCCCGGCTGCTACGCAAGCGGATTTATCGCACTTGTAAAGCCGCTGATTGACAACAACATTGTCTCCCCCGATTGCAATTTTTATTGTCACGCAATGTCAGGCTACAGCGGGGCAGGAAAAAAGGGCATAGCGCTTTATGAAAATGACGAAATTCCCTTAGAGCTTTGTTCTCCGAGGGAATATGCTTTAACTCAGGAGCATAAGCACCTAAAGGAAATGAAAAAAATTTCGGGTCTTTCCGTTACACCGATATTTTGTCCGTACATATGCGATTATTACAGCGGTATGCTTGTTACCGTGCCGATATTCAAATCGCAGCTCAACAGCGGAAAAACCGTTGACGATATAAAATCGGTTTACCGTGCAAAATACAATTCGCCGATAGTAAAATACAAGGACTCGGTGGACAACGGCGGATTTATAGCTTCAAATTCAAAAGCGGAGCTTGACAGTATGGATATTGCCGTAGCGGGCAATGACGACAGAATACTTTTGACAGCCGTCTATGACAATCTCGGAAAGGGCGCTTCGGGTGCGGCTCTCGAATGTATGAATATAGTTATGGGTTTACCGCCCGAATATAAATTAGATTTATAAGTAAAAGGAAAAATATATGGATATTAAATTCACAGACGGCGGCGTTACTGCGCCGAAAGGCTTTACGGCAAACGGAATACATTGCGGTATTCGCAAAAGCAAGGATAAAAAGGACCTCGCACTTATTTTCTGCGAAAAGGAATGTGATACTGCGGCGGTTTACACTCAAAATCTTGTTTGCGGAGCACCGATAACCGTCACAAAAAACAATATAAGCGACGGCAAGGCAAGAGCCGTTGTCTGTAACAGCGGAATTGCAAACACCTGCAACGCAGACGGAATTGAAAAAGCGGAGGGAATGTGCGAAATTACCGCCAATGCCCTCGGAATTTCAAAAAGCTACATAATAGTCGCATCTACCGGAGTTATCGGACAGCCTCTTGATTTAGAGCCTGTAAAAAACGGTATCGTAGAGCTTGTTTCGGGACTTAACAAAAACGGCTCGGACTCGGCGGCAAACGCTATAATGACCACCGACACCGTAAAAAAGGAGTTTGCCTGCGAATTCACACTCGGAGGTAAGCCCTGTCATATAGGCGCAATTTCAAAGGGAAGCGGTATGATTCATCCGAATATGGCGACAATGCTTGCTTTCATAACCACGGATGCGAATATTTCCTCGGAAATGCTCAAAACCTCACTCCTTGAGGTCGTTGCGGACAGCTTTAATATGCTTTCGGTAGACGGCGACACCTCCACAAATGACACGGTGGCGATTTTGGCGTCTGGTCTTTGCGAAAATGAAAGAATAACGGAGAAAAACGACGATTACCGCACGTTTACTTTGGCACTTTCGTCAATTTGCGAAAAGCTTGTAAAGCTGATGGCAAAGGACGGCGAGGGCGCAACAAAGCTTGTTGAATGTGTTGTGTCCGGTGCTTCCGATGTTAAAACCGCAAAAGCGTGTGCGAAAGCGGTTATTTGCTCATCACTTGTAAAGGCTGCAATGTTCGGCTCGGACGCAAACTGGGGCAGAATTCTCTGCGCTCTCGGTTACAGCGGCGTAGATATAGATGTTCACAGGGTTGACGTTAAATTCAGCTCCGACGGCGGCGAAATCGAGGTTTGCAAGGACGGCTCGGGAATAGATTTTTCCGAAGAGCTTGCGAAAAAGGTCTTGTCCTGCGACGAGGTATATATTCTTGTTGATTTGAAATCAGGATCTTCCTGCGCAACTGCTTACGGCTGTGATTTAACATACGATTACGTTAAAATCAACGGTGATTACCGCACCTAATGCTTACTGAAAAGCATAGTGCTTTAGGAGAAAAATATGGAAATATCAAATATATCAAATTCCGAACGCTCTGAAATTCTTGTTCAGGCGTTACCCTACATTCAAAAATATCAAAACAAAACAGTCGTAATAAAATACGGCGGGAATGCCATGATAAACGAGGAACTCCGTGACGCCGTAATGACCGATATAGTTCTTCTTCGCTCTGTCGGCGTAAACGTTGTGCTCGTTCACGGCGGCGGACCTGAAATATCGGAAATGCTCAACCGTATCGGCAAGCAAAGCCGCTTCGTTGACGGCTTGCGTTACACCGACAAGGAGACGATAGACGTTGTTCAAATGGTGCTGGCAGGCAAGGTAAACAAGCATTTAGTTCAGCTCATCTCAAAGCACGGCGGAAAAGCGATAGGCCTTTGCGGACTTGACGGCGATATGATTAAGGCTCGCAAATACACAAAAGCAGATATCGGCTTTGTCGGCGAGATAACCGAAATCAACACGGATGTTATAAACCACACTCTTGAAAACAAGTACATTCCCGTCATTTCCTCTGTTGCAACAAGTGAAAACGGCGAGGTTTACAATATAAACGCAGATACCGCCGCAGCATCCTTGGCGGCTGCGCTCCATGCGGAAAAGCTGCTTCTTATGACCGACATAAGCGGTCTGTTGATGGATAAGGAGGACGAATCGACCTTAATTCACGATGTTCAGGTTTCCGAAATCCCCTCCCTCAAGTCTCAAGGTGTTATTTCAGGCGGTATGATTCCGAAAATTGATTGCTGCGTCGAGGCAGTCCGCAGAGGCGTTCTTCAAACGAACATAATCGACGGACGTATTCCCCATTCAATTCTTATGGAGTTGTTTACGGACGAGGGCTTCGGCACAATGTTTCACGGATAAAATATTCTGTTTTAAGGACTGATAAAATGGATTTTAATGAAATTAAAAGTATTTCGGATAAATACTTGATGCCTACATACAATCACTTTCCCGTTGCGTTGGCAAGCGGCAAAAACGCAACCCTGACCGCTTCGGACGGCAGAGAAATTATTGATTTTACTTCGGGAATAGGCGTAAATATTTTTGGTGTGAACGATGACGGCTGGAAAAATGCCGTCACACATCAGATAGAAAAAATTCAGCATACGTCAAATCTCTATTACAATGAGACTGTTGCCGTTGCGGCAAAACTGCTCTGTGAAAAAAGCGGATTTGACAAGGTGCTTTTTTGCAATTCGGGCGCAGAGGCAAACGAGTGCGCCATAAAGCTCGCCCGAAAATACAGCTATGACCGATACGGAGAAAACCGCAGCACGATAATCTCGCTTGTAAATTCCTTTCACGGCAGAACTATGGCGACCATAACCGCTACGGGACAGGAGCACTATCACAAATTTTTTATGCCGTTTGTTGACGGCTTCAAATATGCCGAGGTCGGTAATAAAGAGGCGTTTTCCGAGCTTTTGGACGGTACGGTTTGTGCCGTGATTTTAGAGGTAATTCAAGGCGAGGGCGGAGTTTTGATAACTCCGAGCGATTACATTAAATATATAAGACAACTTTGCGACGAAAATGATATAATATTGATATTCGACGAGGTGCAGACGGGCGTCGGCAGAACGGGCAAGCTCTACGCTTGGGAAAATATCTGCGTAAAGCCGAACGTGCTTACCTCGGCAAAGGGACTCGGCGGCGGACTGCCTGTCGGAGCGTGTCTTGCAACGGAGAAATTCGGAAGCACCTTGACAGCAGGCACACACGGCACGACCTTCGGCGGAAATCCCGTTGTTTTGGCAGGAGCGATTGAAATTCTCAACCGCATTGACGACGAATTTTTGAAATCCGTCCGTGAAAAGGGCGAATACATAAAGAATAAGGTTATCACCTTTAACGACGTTTCCGAGGTGCGTGGAATGGGACTTATGATAGGCATTGACCTGAAAACGAAAAAGGCAGCCGACGTCGCAGCACGCTGTGTCGAAAAGGGACTTCTCATCTTAACGGCTAAGCAGTCGCTGCGTATGCTCCCTCCGCTTACCGTAACAAAAAATGGAATTGACAAGGGTCTTGAAATTCTTAAAAACGTCCTTGCCGAATAAATATATTGCTTCTGCTCGGCTACAGGCAGAAAAGCATATCAAATTTGTAGCAAGAAAGGTAAAGTAAACTACAATGAATCATTTATTAAGTCTTTTATCCGTCACCCCCGACGAAATATCGGAGCTTCTCAATCTTGCCGACCAGCTTAAATATGAAAACAAGCACGGCATACCTCACAAAAGGCTTGAGGGTCAGACTCTCGGTATGATATTCCAGAAATCCTCAACGAGAACAAGGGTTTCCTTTGAAACAGGTATGTATCAGCTCGGCGGTCAGGCACTTTTCCTTTCAAACCGTGACTTGCAAATCGGACGTGGCGAGCCGATACAGGACACCGCAAGAGTTTTGTCACGCTATATCGACGGTATTATGATAAGAACCTTTGAGCAATCCGAGGTCGAGGCTCTTGCAGAGTACGGCTCAATCCCGATAATCAACGGACTTACCGATTTTTGCCATCCGTGTCAGGTGCTTGCGGATTTAATGACCGTGCGTGAACACAAGGGGCATCTTGACGGACTTAAAATGTGCTATATCGGAGACGGCAACAATATGGCAAATTCGCTTATCGTCGGCGGACTCAAAACGGGTATGACGGTATCGGTTGCTTGCCCCGACGGCTATAAGCCCGACAGCTGTGTGCTCGACTTTGCCGAAAAGCACGCAGAATTTTCACTGTTCACAGAGCCTATGGACGCTGCCGAGGGTGCAGACGTTATTTTCACGGACGTTTGGGCTTCTATGGGACAAGAGGGCGAATCGGAACAGCGTAAAGCCGTGTTCGGCGGAAAATATCAAGTCAACGAGAAATTGCTCTCGGCTGCAAACAGCGGTTGTATGGTTCAGCATTGCTTGCCTGCTCACCGTGGCGAGGAAATAACCGCCGATGTGTTTGAAGCGCACGCAAACGAGATATTCGACGAGGCGGAAAACCGTCTCCACGCTCAAAAGGCGGTAATGGTCGCTCTTATGGAAAAATAAAAGCTATGAATAATATAAAAACCGAAGGTCTTAGCAAAGACCTTCGGTTTTACTTTTGTTTGTACAATAACCCGATTTACTGTTTCTTATTCTTTTCAGCCATACAAGAAACTGTCAAAATTATACCGACGAAATTACATCCGATTGACATTCCTATCAAAATTCCGCTGCTGAAATCGCCAAAGGCACTTACTTCGTTCTTGCAAAAACACAAATATGCAGCGCACAGCAAGCAGCCCAAAACAATCAGTACCGTTCCTGTTTTAAGCCTTTTAATAACAAGCCTCACATTCCGTTTCTGATTAAAATTTTATTCGCTTTTTCTTCCTGCCGACAAGCGTTATGCCGACAGCCGCACCGCCGCTGACAAACAGCAGGGAAATCCATAAAGCGAGGTCGCTTGCGTTGCCTGTTCGGGGAGATTTATCGCTCGGGGTGACAGCCGCAGAAGCTTTCTCAAGTGCGGCAATAGCGTTTTCAATAGCCGTTGCCATAGCGTCAACTTCCGCCTGCTCGGTAATATTCTTTCCACGGTCAACAGCATTGACTGCCGCATCAACCGCCGAAAAATCCTTGTATTCGTCCTTGTTTAAGGCTTTAGCTCTTGCGATTGCTTCATCTACCCTGCCGTAGTCCGCAGCCTTGTATTCAAGTGCGGCGATAGCGTTTTCAATAGCCGCTGCCATAGCGTCAACTTCCGCCTGCTCGGTAATATTCTTTCCTCGGTCAACAGCATTGACTGCCGCATCAACCGCCGAGAAATCCTTATAGAGACTTCTGTCCAAGGTTTTTGCCTTATCGAGTGCCGCATCAACCTTGTTGTAATCTGCCGAACGTACAGCAAATTTTACGGGTGTATTGCCGTCCGTTTGAATATAGGTATCGCTATCGGTCTCATTAGTATAGCCGCTTCCTGCGATACCTCCCGAAAGCTCGAGAGCTTTTGCCTTGAGTGCCGTATTTCCTGTGCATACGGTATCCAATATGACCGTACCGCCGCTGATTGAGGCAGTATTGTCAAACAAATTTATTAAAGGCTGTGCGTAACCCAAATCGTTATCCTTCGGGAACACGATCGGCGTATATTCGCCCCAGTCCCATGCTGCGTCAAGCGTGCCTCCGCTGACGTTCAGACTTTTGCAGGAAATGGCAGAGAAGGGATAGAATGTATCTGTAGCTTTATCCTTATAAACAGGCTCACGCACCGTCAGACTGCCGCCGCTGAGCTCCACTGCATTTGCATTGATTCGTTCGCTTGCAAGCGTTCCGTTCGATAAAGAGAGCTTATTCGTACCGTAAATTCGACCGACCGCAGCCTTGCCGCCGATAACCGAAAACAAACCAACCATATCGCCGGGGTTCATTTGGTGCATATATATATTACCTGCACAATCGAATTCGCCGCCTGATATTTCGATACATCCGCATTTCTCGTCCCGTCCCTCCTGCGTGACTGTAACGGCGTTGCCATTCTCTGCGGCAGTGTAAGCACGAAGCTTTCCGCCCGAAAGCTTCAGGTTGCCGCTTAATATATGAATTGCGAAGCCTGATGAAGCAAGCACAGAGGCGTTGTCCTTCACGGCAAGCTCGCCGTTTATCATATTCACACCGAAAGAAAGTCTGCCGCTTGCCATGCTCGGAACGTTTTCGGCAATAAGCTTACCGCTGCCTGAAACGGTTATATTGCCGTAACCGACGTCTGTGCCTACGGAAACCGTGCTCTTGGCATCATTCGGATTCTTGATGTTGAGCGACTCTCCGCCGACAGCGGTAAGCGTTCCGCCCGTGATTGACAAATTACCGCCCTTGTTAATCCGAACTCCGTAGGAAAATCCGCCTTCGGTGCTTGTGGCTTTGCCGCCCTGCACCGTCATAGAGCCGCTTTTAACCGCAAGGTCGCCTTTCGTATAAACGCCAATGGTATAAGTCCATGCGTTATCGCTGTTGATATGATTGCCTGACCTTACATAAAGCTTGCCCGTGCCGTTTGCTTCGCCTTGCACCGTCAGCGCACCCTCGACATAAATACCGTAAATATAAATACTATTTGTATATCCACCGTCCTGCGATACCGTCGCACCGCCGCCGATAATTCGGTTTTCCGTGCCGTCCGCCGTGATAACCGTCGTGCCATCGGGCAGCTTTACCGCAATCGTCGCCGTAGTGGCAAAAGAAATACCTTTCAGCGTGAGTGTCTTGGTGGTGCTGTCCCAGGTTGAGACCTCCGAGCTTGTTTTGGCAGCGTTCAGCAGAGCTATTGCCTGCGCACCGCCGTCCGCAGCGGTAAAGTCCGCCGTTTTATCGAAAAGCCTTTCCCACTTGCCCGTCAGCGTAATGTCCCCTGTAACGGGAGCCGTAAAGTCATGCTCAGAATCGCCGTCAAACCAGCCGATAAAAGCATATCCGTCCTTTGTAGGCTCGTCGGGCTTTATTGGTGCAGTGCCGCTTCGCAAGATTTGCTTGGCATAATCCGCACCGTTGACCTGATAGGTTACGGTTATTCCGGAAACAGTGCCGTCGTTTATATTAACGATACCGCCGTAGAACGTGCCACCCGAGATTGTGCCGTAGTTATTCATTACCCCGTCATAGAACGTACCGCCGCTGATTGTACCCCAGCTTGTAACGCTGCCGTAGAACGTGCCGCCGCTTACCGTGCTGCTGTAAATATGCATAGCGTCCGAGCCCGTTCCGCCTGCCGTGCAGTCGCTGACCCTAACATCGCCGCTGATGTTGAGCGTTCCTCCGGCAAAGATTCCGCCGCCGTAAGCAACGCTCTGTCCACTCAACGCTGCCGCCGTACAGTCGCTGATTCTGCCGCCGTTCATATTGAACTGTCCGACGACATTAACGAACACACCGCCGCCGTAAGCACTTGAATCTTCATTATTGTTATCGTAGCCTACAGCAGTACAGCCGATAATATTGCCGCCCGTCATAGTAAAGCTGCCGTAGTTGCACACGCCGCCGCCATAAGCAACAGGACCCGTAGCAATACAGCCGACGATATTACCGCCGGTCATGGTCAGTTGACCCTTGTGTTCAATACACACACCGCCGCCGAGAGTATAATCGCCCATTACCGTTCCCGTGCCGCCGTAGATAACGCCGCCGTGCACTGTTTTTGTGCCGCTTGTGCCCCACTTCCACAGTCCGTTAGCGTCGGGAGTGAATTTGTATGTAGATGTGGGGTCGCTGTCTTTTATCGTCAGATGACCGCCGCTTTTTATCCTGATAACGCTGCCGTTTCCGGACATTTCAAGCATATAGCCGTAAATATCCAATGTAACGTTGCGGTCAATGGTCAGGGTAGTGCCGATTTCAATGTCGCTTTTCAACGTGATTACGTCCACGCTGCCGTCCGACAGTGCATTGACAAGCTCCTGTTCCGTTTCAACTTTTCTGTTCGTCTCTCCCTCGGCAAATACGCTTGTCGGTACAAGGCATATCATCATGCAAAGGGCGAGCAGGATACTGAGTATTCGTTTCTTCATATTCTACCTCCGTATCGTTACGATTTTTTGCGTTTTGCTTTAATCGCCGTACAAGCACCGCCGCTGACAAACAGCAGGGAAATCCATAAAGCAAGGTCGCTTGCGTTGCCTGTTCGGGGGGATTTGAAATTGCCTTTTATTCTTGCCGTTACCGTGTCGGCTTTTTTGATTTCATTTATACCGTCTTTGTCGCTGTAATATTTATCGCAGCCACCGCAATACCAATACTCGATATTGCCCTCGGTATCCTCGGTCGCCGCCTTTGCGGAGATATGCATAAGGTCGGCGTGGTTATTCGGGTCAAGCTTGCCGTAAGCCCCTTTGCAAATTTCGCATATCGGCTTTTCGGTGCAGGTGGCATTTCCGCCCGAGCAAGCCATTGTTTCAACACCCTTGCAGCCGTCCACGGTACATTCACGGCTATGCGTGCCGTCTCCGTCGGATTTCCAATCGCCAAAAGTGTGCCCGTTATGAACTGTTACGGTCATTTCTGCAATATTGCCTGCTTTATCGACAGCAACGAGCTTCTGCTCGCCGTCTGCCGTAGGAAGAATAAAGCTGTTGTTCTCGTCAAGCTCGACCGCCGTTCCGTTTACGGTAACTGTATCTATATACTTCTCGTTAATTGTAACCGTCTGCGCTTCGCAATAGGTCTTGCCGTCCTCAATGCCGCCGATTACAGGCAGAACATTGTCAAGCGTTATTCGGTCGGAACGAAGATATGTTATATTAAGGCTCGCATCAACAAGCATTGCATAAACAATATATTCTCCGTTGGGTTCTATTAAAAACGGCTCATCATACGCATAGTACACAAGAGACCCCAATTCCTCTTCGGAGAGTTCCTGATCCGTTATCAAATATGATACAAACACCATTCCGCTGTTATCGGAAGCGTTTATCGTTACCTCTTGAGTGTCCTTAAAGAACAGTCCGAGGGTAAGCTTATTCAAAAATTCGTGCCATTTATTTGTACCTATGATAATTTCGCCCGTCGGCTTTTCAATATCCTTCCATTTCGCTTTAAGCGTTATATTCTCGGCAGGCATGGTCGTGGGAATTTCCATATCCCAGCCGATAAAGGTGTAGCCCTCTCTTGTCGGATTTGCAGGTGCGGTAATTGCCGTGCCGTAGTCCTGTGTAATGGGTGCAATTTCGCTGCCGCCGTTGGTATCGAAAGTAATTGTATATTTATTCGTGTTCCAAACGGGATAGAGCGTCAAAGCTTCGTTTTTGGTATAAACATCATCAAAGCCGTACACCTTTTCGCCGCCGTCAACGGTCGCCCAGCCAACTTGTGTGTGCCCCGTGCGAGTGAACAAAGCTCCTCGCAGCGTGAGATTGTCATTGTAAAGCTTAACGTCCGTTACCGCATTGCCGTCGCCATTTTCGCCGGGCTGATAGGTAACATCCCAAGCGTTTGTGATACGCACATAGGTCTTATCGGAAAGCAGAGCAAGCATATCGCTCTGTCGCTTCGAAAAAGCATCACTTAACGCATCTTGCTCTTCCTGTGTCAATGCTTCGCCTGCAGAAGAGCGCTCATACAGCTTTTGTGCTTCGGGGGAAAACTCCGGCATGGCAGTCTCTGACGCATCCTGCGCCGAAGAGCCTGTGAACAGCCGCATACCGTCGCTCGGATAGAATGAATAAATAAAGCTGTGCAATGTCAAAGCCTGTGTATCGTCCGTTACGGTAAGCGAGCCGCTGTCTATGGTAAGATTGTACGCTGTCAGCCCGTCCGTCATGGTAACACTGCCACCGCCGTATTGGGTGTATCGGAAAACCGAAAGATTGCTGTTCAGCGTCAGCGAGCCGTTGCCGATAACGCAAAGGGTGCTGTAACTCTCGCTGATTCCGTTCAGGCTCCCGATGGTATTCTTTCCGTCCGCCGTGATAAAGAGCGGGCTTTTATTTCCGATATATTCTTCGCTCAGGCTCACAGAGGTCAGGTCGGCATTTTTGAGCTTCAGATTCGGGAAAACACTGTTGTACTTTTCAAGCTTGCCGGTCGAATAAAACGCCAATTTATCCTCTTTCGTCAGAGTATCTGATACCGAAAGAGAGTCATAGGTTTTGCCTTTCGGAAGAATAAATGAGGCAGTCCCGTCGCCGAAAATATCGGTATAATTGTCCGGCGTAACCTCGACCGCACCGTCACCCCGATCCAAAAACAGACCTAAGCCGCCATAGATAGCGGAGAGTTTCGAAATATCCGCGGGAACGGTATCGCCGGGCTTATAGAAGTTTCCGTTTTCGTCTACCCACCACATAGGCGTGTCGGCAGAGATATTGTCGGAAAGGGGCAGTCCCTCGGCAGAGGGTGCAGTGAAGCTCTCGCCCTTTTTCACGATGATGTTGATTTCGTTATAAGTCTCGCCGGGCATACGACCCTTCGTGACCAACTCAACCGCCTTCAGGCTGTCGGCGGCAAGATCAGTCGGCAGCTCAAGGACGGGGCGGTAACAGAGACCATTAGAACCGCTTTCTTTCTCGAACATCAAGTTATTCACTCGATTGCGTGCGATTTTACGACTGTCGGAATCGCCATAACTGGCGGTATCCTGGCCCCAGTCTCTGAAAAGATCATAGTTGTTATCCAGCGCTTTTATGAAATCCGAGTTCTTGGTGATGAGCTGATCCCACTCGTTGTTATCCGGATTTCCGCGCTGAGAACTCTTAAAGTAACTGCCCATGGTTGGTGCGCGGAGGGTGTAGTTTATGCCGTCCGCAGTATAGGCTTTGCCGAAAATGAAACCGGCATTGTTTAGATCAATCCAACTGATGTTGGTAGTAACCTTGTAGTCGGCAATGAACAGACTATGCTCGTAAGCATATCCGTACTGTGCGTCTTTATCCTTAGCCACAGAAGCCTGCTCGGAGGAACCATCTACATGGTTGGATGCAGGTTTCAGCACATAGGCGTTGACCATGCCGACATAAGTAAAGGGCACATAGTGCAGGGTGCTGTCAGGCAAATTGCTGTTTACCGTGCCGGGAATATCCATCGCCGACAGGTCAAAATAGTATCTGCCGCCGGGGGTAAGGGTGAACTGCTCGTCAGGCTGATTTTCCACCGTCAGCGCTATGTCTGTGAAATTACTTGCATAATCGGTATTATAATCGCCGTTATACTGTTCATTGAAGACCTTCAGGGTATAGTCGCCCGGTGCAAGGTCGGACGGGATTTTGATTTCAACCGTTCCGCTTTCGGCAGTAGGCTGTGCTACTCTGCCATAATACCGTGCGCCGCTGCTATCCGCAATGATGGCGGAGATATATTCATTTATCCCTGTGGTCGCTCCGCTGTAATGCAGCGTAACGGTATCGTCGGGGGCGGCATCGGCAGTTTTTTCCGTTACGGCAAAACTGCGGCTACTATCTAAAAGTGTCAATTTCCACTCGTTTCCGCTGTATTCGGGAATCGGGGTCAGCCCTCCGTCGGGCTTTCCGCCCGCGGCGGCGGATGTGAAGAGGACAGAGTTCAGATTTAGGTTAAAAGCGGGACGAACACCATACTCACTGCGAAAATCGTACATACCGTGGTATTGGATGTTGCCGTCGCCATCCACATAGGCAGCCGCATTGGGAAGCTCGCTCGGAGAGCGCAGCCACCAAAAACTTGACGCCCAATCCGGATGCTCGGGATCCGCAACACGCAAATCGCTTTTTACCGCATTAGCCTCTTTTGAGGAAAGCGGCCAAAAAACAGCATCGTTTACCGCAGAGCCATCCACGCAATCGGTATTTTCCCTGTCATAGCTTCCGCTTTCAAGCGTCCGTTTTTCAACAGCAGACATCTCCGCCGCCGTCAGCTTACCTGCAAGAGCGTCTATTGCCACCTTCAAATCGCTGTCTGCATAAGCGGCATTCGAGCCGATTTTTGTCAAACCCATATTGTCTGCCGCAAACAAGGTCGTTTTTCCTGCTGCGGCGGCAACACCGTTTCCGTCATAGCCGATAACTCGCCATGCGGCAGGCTTGTTTTCTTGATTTTGCCCGAAATACACGGTCGGTGCGCTCGCCCTGTTTACAGTTTTATTCAGCGTGTCTGTGCTGTTCTGTATCGTCTTTTGCAAACGCAAACTCAGCGTGCTTCCCTTATGAATATTGTAATCTGCCATCGTGCGCCCGTTCTCAAGCTCTTTTTCGCCCAAAAACAGTCTTTGCGCATCGGGAGAAAAGCCCGTTTTTTCCTGAATTTTCTCCTTGATATTGTCAATGCTGTCGCCCGACACAACCTCGAGCGTTAAGTTTGCCTGACCGACAATGGTCAAGTCAATGTAAATCTCAATTGCGCTTGCCATCATCGGTACAAAGCTCATCATCATACAAAAGACGAGCAGGATGCTTACTAGTCGTTTCTTCATTTTGCATTACCTCCGTTTTCGTGTATATCTGCTCAGTCAAGAGCAATAATGGTTATGTTGTACCGGGCGTTCTTAAAATTCGTATCTTGGAGCAGCATGGTTGTGTATTGAAATGTCAGAGTAATATCCTCTTCCGCTGTGTATATGGTGTTATACGCCATGGTCAGCTTTTCTGTTTGGTCGGCCTTCGGCGCAGTCACATAGGTTTGCGTCTCCAACGCCATTTCAGAGTTATATCCGTCGAAGAGCGCTGCCCCGCATGCTTTGCCATCGCTCTTGGCGCTCACTGCAATCGTTCCGCTGAACACAAGGCTATATGTATGCCCTTTTGAAAGGGTGATCTTATTGCTTGATGCGTTATAGGAGATCAACCCTCCGCTTTTCTTTTTCACCGTGAACGGAAGCGCTTTTCCCGCGCTGTACACACTGCCGTTTGCTGCAAAATATCCGGCGCATGATCCGTCTTTGCCGTCTGCACCTTTCAATGCGGATAAATCATACAGATTCAGCCAAATGGTATCGCCTGCGTATCGCCATTGCAGCTGATTGCCATTTACCCGAAATTCGGGAGTTCTACCGTCTTCGCCGTTTGTGCCGTTTTGTCCGGAAGGGCCTAAAATATCTGCGAGAGCCACAAGGTTTTGCCACTCGCCGCCCTTGTAACGCCATTGAATATACAAATCGGTCTTTTGGATTTCAATTTCCTTACCATCTGTACCGTCAATGCCGTTTGTGCCGTCTGTTCCGGCAGCCTTCACGCCGGTGTCGATTTCTCCGATCCACCAGTTGCCGTTTTCGCCGATAAAAGGTGTTTTACCGTCTTTGCCGTCAGAGCCGTTTTGTCCGTTTGTTCCATCCTTGCCGTCGGCTCCGTCTTTACCGTTTATACCGTCGGCTCCGTCCTTGCCGTCAAGACCTTTCAAAACCGAAAGGTCGTAAAGATTCAGCCATATTTCATCGTCGACATAACGCCATTGCAGGATATTTTCGCTTACGCGAAATTCCGGAGTTTTTCCGTTTGCACCGTCCGTTCCGTTCTGTCCGGCGGGGCCCTCTATATCGGCTATCGCAACAAGATTTTGCCACTCGTCGCCCTCATAACGCCACTGTATGTAGGATTCGGCTCGCTGCACCTCTATGTTTTTGGCGTTAATGCCGTCCTTGCCGTCTTTTCCGTCAGCACCGTCTTTTCCGTCAACGCCGTCTTTACCGTCAATACCGTTTTTCCCGTCTTTACCGTCAATACCGTTTTTTCCGTCGGTACCGTTTATACCGTCCTTACCGTCTTTGCCGTCCTTTCCGTTTGTACCGTCTTTGCCGTCTTTGCCGTCCTTTCCGTTTGTACCGTCTTTGCCGTCAAGACCGTTTTTTCCGTCGGCACCGTTTATACCGTCCTTACCGTCAACGCCGTCTTTGCCATCAATACCGTTCTTTCCGTCGGTACCGTTCTTACCATTTTCTCCGGCAGCGCCCCGCAGCTCGGTAAGCGCCACAAGGTCGCGCCATTCTTCTTCGGCGGGGTATCTCCACTGGATCGCCGTGCCGTTATTGCGCACCTCCGGCAGTGCAGCGGCACCGGTTTTTTCCGCTTTGCCGCATCCTGCGACAAAAACGATGAAAAGCGCCAAAATCATACCTGTGAGCAGTTTTTTTCCTGTTTTCATCTTCTTTTCTCCGTTTCGCCGTCCGTAGACAGCTTAAAATCATATTTCATTTCAAGCATGGTAAACAGCTTATGCATAACCGTAACGGCAAGCTCCCGAATATCAATCGAGCCGATAAAAGCAAGCACCCTTGCCTGCTCCTCTTCCGGCACAAGATACACACGCATTGCCGCCGTTAAAAACCTGTTGAGCTTGCGCTCCAACGGGAAATGAATATCACATTTGCGAGCCATATAGTTACTCATAAGTCCTGCCGTGCCTATTTCCATTTCATAAAAGTCGCTGTCGCTGTAATCGGGGAAATTTGCGCCGAATATCTGCTTTAATTCCGCCGTAGTGTTCAAATAAATATATTCCGCCGTGTCGGATATCGAATAAGCCTCAATATATATTTCTCTCAGGGTTTCATTCAGCTCCGTGAGAGTAAGCTGGAGAGAGGTTTCCACCGCATAAGCAAAAACGGGCGGCAAATTTTGATCCGCAATGCTCCTTGCCACGCTGAACTGACCGCTGAACATTGTTTCGACTAAATCAAGCAAAATTTTGTCCTTAGTCGGGAACAAATTCAGGTAGCTTCCCCTTGCAACGCCGGCTTTGTCAACGATTTGGCTGACCGAGGTATTCTTATACCCCTGCTCCAAAAAAAGACGGACGCATGCGGTCAGGATTTTTCTCTTTGTCTCACTGCTGTTTCTTCTCAATTATAGCACCTCTTAGTAATAGTATTGGTATATATACCAACAATATCATATAAGAAATAAAAAATCAAGTAATTTTTTGAGATTTCACAGCATACAGAACGGCATAATTTTATAAAAGCAAGCTCAAACAAAAAAGTTGCGTAAAGGCGTGCTTTATGATAGACTAAAATATAGGATATTTCATTTTATTTCGTTCTATATTGAATTTTCGAGCAAAAAGCGTTATGAGGAAGCGAGGCGTTACCCCGTGAAGCGAAGCAGGAAGCAAATACTTTGTGCGATATTCGTTTTTGCGATTATTGCGGCGGCTTACGGCTGCCGTACACTTACGTTGCTCGATATCGGCGGCAAAGCATACAATTTCATCCGAGCAGGGCTTTATTTGCTGTTGTTTTCCGCATGGGGCTTTTCTCTTGACAGGCGCATAATTCAAAAGCAGGTGCTTCATTATCTGCGTATGATTTCTGTGCTTATTATTATTTGGCTATCCTTACGCACCGTGAAATATGAGCTTGTCAGCGATCCCACAGTATCAAGATATTTATGGTATCTTTATTATCTTCCCATGCTGTTTATTCCGCTGTTCGGAGTGTTTATCGCCATGACGTTGGGAAAATCCGAAAACTACCGTCTCACCTCAAAAACAGGTATGCTTGCGATTATCCCGTCGGTGCTGTTCTTGTTTGTCATTACAAATGACCTGCACCAATTTGTATTTGCCTTTAGCGGTGCTCCGAGTAATCCGAGCAACGGCTTTACGCACCAACCGATTTACTATGCCTGCCTTGTGTGGATAGTCGGCTGTATGACCTTTACATTAGCCTGCCTGTTCAAGAAAAGCCGTATTCCCTACGGCGACAAAAGGCGGCTGACTCCGTTTTTGTTCGGCTGTGCAATTGTTCTGTACGGTCTTTTATACCTATTAGGCTTTGAGTTTATACGCCGTTGGCTCGGAGATATGAACGTAACCTTTTGCCTTTTATATGCGGCGGTTTACGAAAGCTGTATTCAATGCAGAATGATACAGTCGAACGACAACTACGAAGAACTGTTCCGCATTTCAGGAATAGGCAGCTACATAGCCGACAGCGACGGCAATATCATTTTACGCTCCGACAGTGCAGAAGATATCGCAGAGCTTCCCATCCTCGAAAAGCCCGTTATATATCACGGAAATATGCGTGTCTCCTCCGCAAAAATAAGCGGCGGATATGTTGTTTGGCAAACTGATGTCGGCAGGCTTATGGCGTTGCAAAAAAGGCTTGACGTTACACGGGGAGAGCTTGAAGAAAATAAAAAGGCTCTCGAAAAAGCGTACCGTGTAAAAAAGGAGCTGAACGAGCTTCGTGAGAAAAACCGAATATACGACACGCTTGAAATTAAGGCGAAAAAGCAGAGCGACTCCTTGAGTGCTATGCTTGAAAGCTGTAAAACCGCAGACGAGGCAGAGGCGACACGGCTTTTCAAAAAAATTACCGTTATCGGCTCATATATTAAGCGATTTGCAAACCTGAATTTCCTTGGTGCAGAGTATGAACTGCTTCCGAAGCAGGAAATACGCCTCACTTTTGATGAAACTGTGCGAGCTTTGAGCTTCTATGGCGCACAGGCGGCGGCTATATATCAGATGACAAAGCCTATGCGCTGCGATGCCGCAATTTTCTTCTATGAATTTTTGGAAAACGTCATTGAAAAAGCTCTCGACGGCTTGCAGTCGATTGTAATTACCGTTTTTGACGGCGAAATGCGATTGTCGGTTGAATGTGATACCGATTTTTCCGAATTTATCTCCGAGCGTTGCTCTGTTGTTTTTGAGGACGGCTCGTGGCTTATAACAGTACGTTGCGGAGGTGACAGTGATGCCTAAAATAAAGCTGCTGCGCCGAAATGCAGTAAAAGAGGGCTTTGACAGGCTGCCGCTTGCCGTTTGCTTTTTCAATACAAAGGGTATTCCCGTTTTGTGCAATTTGCAGATGTACCGCCTGAGCCGATATTTGCTCGGAAGCGATTTGCAATATCTCGGCGAAATGGAAATGGCTTTGAATTCTCCGCCGACGGGCGTTACGCCGACAGAACGCACGGAAAGCACCTATATTTTCCCCGACAAAACGGTGTGGCAGTTTGAAAAAAGCGTTGTTGCCGATGGCAAGGGAAGCTCATATATCCGTCTTATGGCGGCGGACGTTACGGAGCTTCACAATGCGTTGCTCATGCAGGAGCAGGAAAACAAGCAGCTGCGAAAAGATGCAATGGAGCTCGCAGAGTTGTCCGAAAATGCGCAGGCGGTTGCACGTGAAAAGGAACGGCTTTCGGCAAAATCAGCCTTGCACGACAGCCTTGCCGCTTGCCTTACCGTTACAAAGCAGTATGTCGGCGGAAATCTCAAAAGCGTATCCCGTGAGCAGATTATAAGCGAGTGGGAGCACAGTATCGCCTTTCGCAATATGGGTAAAATGACCGCAAAGGAGCGACTTTTATCGCAGGCTGAAAAAAGCGGCATTAAATTGAGAGCCGACGGCGTGAAATTGCCCGACGAATATTCGGATATTTTGTATTCCGCAATAGTCGTAACGTTGAACAATGCCGTGCAGTATGCGAAAGCGACGGAGCTTCATATAACCGTAACGCAAAGCGAAAATTATTATATTATTTCAATCAGAAATGACGGCATATCTCCCGAAAAGGAGATTGTCGAGGGCGGAGGACTTACAAACCTGCGCCGCAAGGTCGAAAAAACGGGCGGATATATGCGTGTGCAGAGCTTACCCGACTTTGTACTGCGTATAGGCGTGCCGAAGCTGTAAATATCATAGGGGGTATTTATGAAAAAGGTATTGATAGTCGAGGATCAGGCGCTTGCAAGGAGCTATCTTATTTCCTGCGTTGAAAAATGTGCCGATTGCGAGGTTGCGTGTGCGTTGACCTGCGCCGAAACAGCACCCCAAAAATGCGACGAGGGCGATATTGCGCTTGTGCTTATGGATATTTGTACGGAGCGAGACTCGGACGGTCTTGCCGCCGCAGAGAAAATTAAAAAGCGGCATCCGAGCATAAAGGTTGTTATGGTTACATCTATGCTTGAGGGGAGATTTCTTGACAGGGCGAAGCAAATCGGCGCAGACAGCTTTTGGTACAAGGACGCACCTTCGGAGGATTTGGTAAGCGTTATCGAGGGTACTCTTGCAGGCAAGGAATATTGGCCCGACAGTACGCCTCACGTTCAGCTCGGACGTGCGCTTTCGTGCGATTTATCCGATCAGGAGCTTGAAACCCTGCGTTTACTGTGCGAGGGCAACAGCAATGCGGAAATTGCCGAAAAGCTGAATATTGCGGAGTCGTCGGTACGCACCTATATAAACCGTATGCTTACGAAAACGGGCTATGAAAGCCGCAACCGCTTGGTTATTGCCGCCGTCAGCAAAAGGCTTATCGTGCCGAGAAATCAGCTTGACCCATCACAGGAAATATAAAAAACGGCAGTCAAGACTGCGTGTTCACAATTTGTTTACAATTACAGGCTCATTTGTCCTCACTTTTGAGGACAGACAGAGCCTTTTTTATTTGATACAATAAAGTTGCAGGAATATACTTATTTGCCATCGAAGGGAGGGTAGTGCGATGCAGAAAATTATAGTAGATATGCAAAACTTCCTGTTTGCCGATGCGGTTGCGACCGCCTTTGAAAATTCGGATTACGACATTGAAGTCGTAAGTGCCGAAACCCCCGATGATACGGCAGAGCTTTGCAGGCTGTATAAGCCCGAGGTACTGATAATGGAGGTTACGGGCTACCCTCCGTGGCGATTAAGCGAACGGCTGAAGCTTCGGGAAACGGTGCTATCGGAGTGTCCCGAATGTAAGATTGCTCTTATCGTTGACTCGAACACCGAGAAGCAGACGGCAAAGGCAATCAGAGATGCAAAGAAAAACGGCATAATCGACCAGTTTTTCTACGGCTCTATGACGGCGGAATACTTAATGGATCAAGTGTACGCCATGTAAAAGGTTTACAAAATTACAGTTCATTTCACACTAAAGGGAGGAATCGAGATGAAACCTAAAAGTGCAAGCAAAAAAATAATTAGCGTGTTGCTGACGCTTATTATGCTTATCGGTATGCTTCCGCTTTCGATTATACCGACACAAGCGGCAAGCTATAACCCGTCTCCGAATTGGACGTCAGTAAGCAACAAGGACGGAAACTATTTCGGACTCGGTGTTTTACAAACATTTTTAAGAAGTCCCAACACCGAATATTTGAAGCTCACAAGTAACTTGAAATATGTCGGCGACGACGATTACAAATTGAACATAACCGTTAAAGGCGTTAAGTATCTCGACCTGAACGGTCACGCGTTGGTTTACGGTGTTGACAAACGCGATTACTCTTGGTACAACCCTTTCATAACCATAGAAGAGGGTGCGGAGCTTTATATTTATGACTCCGCAGGCAAGGGCGGTTATATTCATTATGAGGGCAAGCTGACCAGCAAGGATGATGAAATCCAGCGAACTCTCATAACTGTTAATAAAGGCGGAAAGCTTGTGGTCAACGGCGGACAGCTTGAGGCAGGCCGTTCAAAGCAGATTTACGGCAAATGGTATTCGGAGGATGACGAATACACAGGAAATATCCGCCACCAAATTGTCGGATATGCAGTCAAGATTAACGGAAACGGTACAGCCATAATCAACGGCGGCGAATTCTACGGAAGAGGAGATGATTACGCTGCCATTTACGCCGACAATAATTCAACCCTTATTGTCAATGACGCATATATACAGGGTTCGGGCGGTGCACGCGGTATATCATGTCTCGGAGCCAAAAACGTTTCTATTCGCAGTGTGGAAATCGACACAAAAAAGGTTGACCGTTATGCAGATTTTGGCGGCGGCGGCAGCTATGAATCCAGATATAAATACGGCGAATACGGTATGGCAATCAACGGAAAGTTAAGTGACTATGTTGTAGGCAACGTAAAAATCACACAATCAGACCCGTATGAAAAGAATTTTGCCGGACGCAGAGTTCATCAGTACGCAACCGTTACACCGGCAGAAACACCTGCAAATGTCGGCTTGCAGCTGCAAGACCCCGGTTGGTCAACGTTCTCAACCGACACTACTAACCTCGTTACAGCCGAGGAAAGACGTGTAAGCATCAAGGACGACTTCACACCGCATTACAGCGGCTATGAAACCGAATTGTCCCAGGATTACAATAACAATACGGACTATACGATACTTTCCGAATGGCAGATTTTTGACAAAAACGGCAAAACAGAGGTAAGTAACCAGCAGTCCTCTCAAGCATCGAGCTATGCAGGCTTGGAAAAGTCGATTGATATGCGTAAATTTAAGGCTGTCAACGGCACGGACGACTTAAAGCTTAAAAACGGCGAATTGTATGTACTCCGCCTGACAATATACGAAATTTGGCGTGGCTACACAAAGCAGATGGCGATAACCCGAACTGCCGAAATGAACTTCGGCGCAGCTCCCGACCTGTCGGGTCTTGACTTCGGTATATCCGCACAGCAGGAAATATCGGGCACAAGTTTCAGCGTTAATGTTACACCGTCGGAGACAAACGGCATATTGCCGTACCTGCTCAATCGGTCAATCACATACGGATATGAATTGCCCAACAGCTCGGCAGGCAATGTTTTAATGGAAGAGTGTAGATATTCCTCAACCTTTGATACCGTTTCCTTCGGTAATTTGCCGACAGGTAAGCAAACTATTGTCGCTCGCTTACAGGGTAATGACGCTTTCGGCTTCAAGCAGGAATTTACTGCCAGACAAAACATATTCGTTATGCCTCGAATCAGATTAGGCTTACCAAGCGGAGACTGGACATATTCATTACAACCCGGCGACACATACGACACTATAAGCTACCACGAATATCGATTGAGAGCCGTCAGCTCCGAAGAGCTTGCTTCGGCAGGTCTTTCAGGCTCGAATATATCGTGGGAAATGTGGAACAGCACACAGGGCAAGTGGGTTAATGCCAACAGCGGTATAAGCGGCGTCAGCAAAATGTCCACAGGCGAGCTTAAACTTACAGACGGTCGCTCGGGCGCTTACCGTGCAAAGGTTTATTACAACGGTCAGTGGTGGTATTCTCCGCAGGCGTTCACCTTTGTCGGCAAGGACTACGGCTCAACGCATAAAATCACGGCAACGGTTGACAGAACGGAAATGGAAAATACTAAAGCAAACTCCGCTACCGTATCAATTATGCCGAACTTCGACGGTGCCGATTGGGGCAAGCGTTGGAGCGCATCTCTTATCATATACGAGGGCAACGTTCCCGCAGAGGCTTATGAGAAATTCAAAAATCACTCATCAGCAAAGGTTCTTCCCGACGGCGGAATTCGCATAGCCTTCCCTGCATCAAAGCTCACAGAGAACAAAGAACCGTCCGCTCAGAAGCTAAACACGTGGTCAATCTTCATACTTCAAGGGGACAAGATACCTACGGGTAAATACACCTTTGTTCCCTATGCAGAGGTTGAGAACACAAGTTACTCCGTCAAGGGTACGCCCTTCACGATAACCGTAAACAAGCGTATAACAGGTATGGATATTACGGCTGACGGTCAAAATGCTACCAACGGCAAGGGCACCACGGTTGACGATGCGCCAAAGGTTGTTATGGACACCTCAACCAACAAGATGAGGCTCAACAAGATTTACACACCCATAGACGCAAATCTTCCAAACAAAAATGTTACTACCACCTGGTCATCAAGCAACACGAACATTGCAACCGTTGACTCAAGCGGTGTTGTTACCGCAAAACGTCCCGGTACCGTTACAATAACAATGACCCACAAGGGCAAAATCGGTACGGAGGAAGTAAGCTACACCCGTTATCTAAAGGTAGTTGTTCCCATTGCAGAGGTACAATTCAGCGGCCCCGACTGGTATAAGCAGATCGGTAAAACCTACAAGGACGTTCAGCTGAACATTACAAAGGTACGCTGTACCAACGGCGAATGGCTTGACGGCTCAACCTATTTGACGAGTGAGCTCATTTCAAAGGGTACAAGAGACGGAAGCAACACCTCTGTCGGCAGCGTTTATAATGATAAGGTTGCGTACAACGACAACTATCTCATTTACTACAAGCTGACCCCGAAACCGGGCTATCAGTTCCAGCTCAAGGAAGCTACGGAATCCGGTGATTACTATATCACTAACGATATGAAGCTTAAAATTACCCGAGTAAACTCAACCGATATGAATACCGCCGCAAATCAAGGCTATTTCGCTTTGAACTACAGCGGACACTACTATGTACCCAAATATGACACGCAGGAATCATATCAGGCTCACAACTGCGGTATTTCAATCACAGAGGATCTCCCCTGCCTGCGTGACCCGTCGGCTGTGTATATCGACACGGTTGCGGTTGAAACAGACGAGCCGAAGGAGGGCGACCTTCGTTACGGCGGAGAAATCCCCGAAAGCGACGATGAGCTTAAAAAGTTGGGCAGCCGTCCCAATATGATAAACGCTCGCATAATTACAATGATGGGCGAAAAGACGGCAGACGGTCAGGATTTAATCGGTCTCACCAGCAGTATAAACTATAAGCTCAACACTCCGCTTGTAGGCGGCGGTACTCCCTTTACGCCGCTTGCGGAGGGTGAGGCTTCCAACAGCAGCTACGGTAATGAATACTTTGATGTTCTTTTCGAAACAGGTGCAGACGGCTATCCGACAATCAGCCGTACAAACCTTGAAAACACACGTTATGAAGCGGCGACCTACGCTCACTCTCTTAGGCTTTTTGCAGGCAACACGGGACAGGACGGCAAGACCTACTACTTCGCCCCTGATGTTAAGCTGATAATCAACGGCAGAGAGGTACAGCTTATAGACAAGGACGGCACAAGCAGCGGATATTACAAGGCTTCCGACATAACGGCAACCTACTATGTAACAGCCGACCCAAGACCTGCATTCGTAAACGGTACGGTATCGGGACTTACGGCACCCACAACCGACGAAATCCCTGCGACGACAGATGACCTTACCGTAATCGGAACGGACTCAAAGGGTGCTACCACGGATAAAATGTACGCTTCGGGTCTTGTTTGGTTCATTGACAAGAACGGAAATGGTAAATGGGACGAGGGCGAAACCTGTACCGCAGGCAACGGTCTTGCCGACGACGGAAAATTCTTAGGCGGTAAGGATTACAGCGCATATGTAATGCTCTCCGCCGAAGCAGAGGACGGACGAATAGACAACACGGCGTTTACCCTCAAATTAAGCGACGTCGCAACGCCCCTGAGTACGACCGAAGCAAAGGGCGCTTACAAATTCCCGAAAACGCAGTATATTCCGCCTGTGCTCAAGTTGACGGATACAGGCACTCAATTAGGTGCTAAAATCGACAAGGCATTGGGCACGGAAAACTTCGCAGGCTTCGTTTACGGAGTTGACACGCTCAAAACCGGCACGAAACTTGCCGACTGTCTGACAGCAGATCTCGGCTTGGTAGAAGTTACCGCTAACGCTAACGGCGTATTGTCAACAGGCGCTTCAATTCTCCTGAAGGATAAGGAGAAAAAGGTTTATGAAACCTACTCATACGTTTACTTCGGAGATATAAACGGAGACGGTGCGATTGACGCATTCGACGCATTTGCGATAGACAAGAGCGTAAACAACCACTCAACGCTCGGCGACGCCTCCGCAGTAGCGGCAGACGTCAACGCAGACGGCGAAATCACAATCGCAGATATATCCTTGATTATGACTGCTGCCGTCAGCAGCGAGAATGTAATTTCACAGGCAAGATAACTGACATTTGAACCTTGTCGGTTATCGGGTAAAAACGAGGGTGTCGGGCAAGCTGCTCGGCACCCTTTGAAATTGTAAAAATTTTGATTTGAAAATGCACGAATAAAACGGCAAAGCCTGCACAAGCTATAATATCATCTATAGGAGGTGACATTATGGAAAATACAGGCGTTAAGTGCGACGTATGCGAGTGTGTATACAACACCGACGGCTGCGGCTGTAACAAGACCGTCATTGAGGTAACTCACGACTGCTCATGCACAAATGAAAAGGTGCAAAATCCGCATTTCTGCAAGAGCTATGAAATGAAATAATCAATGAACGCAAAAAAACGGAATGTGAAGTTCAAATTTCACATTCCGTTTTGTTTATTTTACGCCTTTTTGCCGTTTTCGTTTCTTTTTGAGAGCGTACACGTCGAGCAATCGCCCGAACAGCCTACGCATTTGCCTTTTTTTCGACATTTTACGATATAAATAATTGCCGCCGCAACCGCTATCGCCAAAATCGAAATTACGATAATATCCGCCCTGCTCATACTATAAGACTTCCTATGCTGTACACTATGAACGCCGCAAGATACGCTACCGCACATTGCATAAACACAACTCCGACGGTTTTTGCCCTTGAGCCGAGCTCCTTTTTAATTGTTGCGACAGCCGCTACGCACGGTGTATAAAGAAGCGTAAACACAAGGAAGCTGACAGCCGAAAGTCCGCTGAATATGTTCGGAAGAACCGTTCCGAGCTCCGCCGTGCCCGTGTTCATAAGCACCGACAGGGTACTTACAACAGCTTCTTTTGCCGTAAAGCCCGAAATCAAAGCCGTTACAGCTCGCCAATCGCCAAATCCAAGCGGTGTGAATATGGGAGCTATAAATTTGCCCACCATAGCAAGCAAGCTGTCTGCGCTGTCATCAACGACATTGAGCCTTGTATCAAACGACTGCAAGAACCAAATTATAATCGTCGCAAGGAAAATTACCGTAAACGCTCTTTGCAGAAAATCACGTGCCTTTTCCCATAAAAGCAGGAAAACGCTTTTCGGCGACGGCATACGGTAATTCGGAAGCTCCATTACAAACGGTACGGGCTCGCCCTTGAAAGCGGTCTTTTTAAGTATCAAAGCCACGATTATACCGAGCACGATGCCCGTTACATAAAGCCCTATCATAACAAGTGCACGGTATTTTGCGAAGAATGCCGCCGTAAACACCGCATATATCGGAATTTTCGCCGAACAGCTCATATAAGGCGTTAAAAGTATTGTCATTTTACGGTCACGGTCAGACGAAAGAGTCCTCGTTGACATTATTGCGGGAACGGAACAGCCGAAGCCGATAAGCATCGGTACAAAGCTTCTGCCCGAAAGTCCGATTTTTCGAAGAAGCTTGTCCATAACAAAAGCAACTCTTGCCATATATCCCGTGTCCTCAAGTATTGACAGGAAGAAAAACAGCGTAACAATTATCGGCAGGAAGCTCAAAACACTTCCGACGCCTGCAAATATGCCGTCGATAATCAGGCTGTGCACAACGGGGTTAATTCCGTATGCCGTAAGCCCTTTATCGCACAAATTTGTAAGAGCGCCTATGCCGAGTGAAAGCAAATCGGAAAGCTTTGAGCCGATAACGTTAAATGTAAGCCAGAACACAAGGAACATAACGCCGAAGAACACCGGCAGGGCGGTATATTTGCCCGTAAGCACCTCATCCATTTTAACGCTTCGCTTATGCTCACGGCTCTCATTGCATTTTACGACCGACTGAGCCACGGATTTCTCGATAAATGTATAACGCATATCGGCAAGAGCAGCGTTGCGGTCAAGTCCCGTGTCGTGCTCCATTTCAACTATGCTGTGTTCAATAAGCTCTCGCTCGTTTTTGTCAAGCTCCAACTTTTCCGCAAAATATTCGTCGTCGCCCTCAATAAGCTTTGTAGCGCAAAATCTCGGCGGAACCGATATGTTATGTGCGTGGTCCTCAATTACATGAGCAACTGCGTGAATACAACGGTGCACGGGACCGTCCGAACAGAAGTCTATCCTCTTTGGCAAAATGCGATTTTTCGCAACATACACCATTTTATCCGAAAGCTCGGAAACACCCTCATTTTTTGCGGCGCTTATCGGTATTACGGGAACGCCGAGACTCTCGCTGAGCTTTTTGACATCAACCGTACCGCCGTTTGCCCTGACCTCGTCCATCATATTGAGTGCAACGACCATCGGCAAATTAAGCTCCAAAAGCTGCAACGTCAAATAAAGATTTCGCTCAATATTCGTAGCGTCAACTATATTGATTATACCGTCGGGCTTTCCCTCAAGTATAAAATCTCTCGAAACTATTTCCTCCTGCGTGTACGGTCTTATCGAGTAAATGCCGGGAAGATCGACAACAGAGCAATTTTTCGTTCCCTTAATGTCGCCCATTTTCTGATCAACTGTAACCCCCGGAAAATTACCGACGTGCTGATTTGAGCCCGTCAACGCATTAAAAAGTGTCGTTTTGCCACAGTTTTGGTTGCCTGCAAGTGCAAATATCATTTATAGTCTGTACCTTTCATATATAATTATATCTTTTCAACCTCTATAAGTCTTGCGTCCGCTTTTCTAAGCGTCAGCTCATAGCCTCGCACCCTAATTTCTATCGGGTCGCCCATAGGGGCGGTTTTTTGAAGAGTTACGGCTGTGTGCGGAATAAGTCCCATATCGAGAAAACGCAGTCTGAGCGCACCCTCTCCGCCCACGGTTTTTATAATCGCCGTTTCTCCGTTTTTAAGCATATCAAGAGTCATTTTCATTCCCCCGAAACCTTATAAATTTTGCTTTCTTATTATTGTATAATGTTAGCACAGCCGTACTTTTATTGTCAACAGTTAAAGCTATATTTCAAATCAAAAATACCGAACAGACAGCAGACGGATTTTTGTCGTCCAAATTATTTCTAATTATAAGAAAAATTCACCTGCTCCGTCAATAAATAAGCGGCTTATGGAAAATTTCATATTTATTTGGTATAATAAAATCCAACTCTGACAAACAACATAAGTTTTATTTGACTCTACGGTTCGTTTGGTGTATTTGTTGTATTTTTATGCTATGATTTTTGTGAAAGGAGTTGTGGTTTATGAACCAAGAAAAAATAGGGGATTTTATTGCAGAGCTTCGCAAAGAAAACAATATGACACAAATAGAATTAGCCAACAAATTAGGCGTAACCGACAGAGCCGTTTCTAAATGGGAAAACGGTCGAGGCCTTCCGGATGTTTCACTGTTCGAACCGCTTTGCAAAGAATTTAATATATCCGTAAATGAATTGCTAAAAGGAGAAAAAATAAAAGAAAACGACGCAGAACATTTATCGGCAGAAACTATGATTAGCTATAACAAATATATTAAACGAAAAGAAAAACAAAAAATGTTTCTTTTACTAATCATAATTGCAATTGTTTTATGTGCTTTACTAACAACGGCAATACTGTCTTTTAACAAAACCTTCTTTAAAACAAAATATACTTCTGATTTTATTAACGGTATTGCCATTCCAATTCCTAAATATTCTTATTATAGAGAAACAGGCGGAATGGATGCATACACCACAAAATTAAAAACACTAAAACAACCTGACGAAGTTAATGTTTTTATTGATAGCTATTTACGGTCTTTGGAAAAGGTAGAATATGGCAATGAAATTTATTATTATGACCAAGAAAACGATTTCACGATATTGCAATATAAAATAAACAATGCCGGTAAAGGTTTTGTTAATACAATCTATATAACATACGCAGAAGGCAGGATTGAAAGTTAAATCCTCATTATTCATAGCAGAACTAAGACCACCTACCGTTTGGTAAGTGGTCTTTTATATTATATAAGGTATTATCAAATGCAATGATTTTTTGGGGACGCCATTAAGTTAATATGATACTCGTTATAAGTGCCAATTCGCAGTTAAGTTCTTTCGTTCTCTTTAAGTTGTTTATCAGAAGGCAGATATTATTTTACCGTAACATTCAACTTACGCAAATCCGTAGAAACAAGCTTGATTTCAGGTGTGAATTTTATATTACTCTTATTATTTACAACAACATTCACATTATCGTTATCGCAATTTACATCAAACTCTAATTTTACGCAGTTGTTTTTTAAGTATTCAAAGGACTCGCCGTCATCATTAAAATAACGGGCTGTAAATTTGCCGTTTTTAACAGGATAAACGGTAAAAACGACTTTTTCTGCGGATTTGTATGAGCACTCGCCCTCATCAACGGGAAAAACAGAGCCGGAACGAATAAAATATGGCACAGGCTTATCCGGCGGCAAATCGACCTTTACCGTGCTTCCGCCGCAATAAAGCTTTCCTGTTTCATTCATATACCAATTGTCACCCTTTGGCAGGTAAACAGACACCTGAGCTACACCCTCATCAAGCACGCAGGTTACCAAAACATCTCTACCAAGCATAAACGCATCGGTATTTACATCTATATTTTCATCATCGTAATAAATATAAGGCGGAGCTTGCACGGGGACATCATTTTCCACGCTGTTATAAGCACAATTATATAAATAAGGTATCAGGCTTTTGCGTTGTCTTAAAATCGCCTTTGCACCGCACAAGCCGCTTTCATAGCTCCACGGCATAGTAGCAGAGCCGTCGCCGTTCCAAGAATGAATTGTAAAGCGTGGCTCAAAAACGCCGTGCTGCATCCATCTTAAAAGCAATTCTTCGGAAGGCATTTCGCCTGAAAATCCGCCTAAATCATGACCGTAAAAATAAAAGCCGGAGAGGGACATTGTCATTCCCACATAATGACAAAAGCGCAAGTCATGAAACGAAGTAAAATTATCGCCGGACCAGGTTTGCGCCAAACGTCTGACGCCGCTGTTTCCGCTTCTCGTAGATAAAAACGGACGCTTCTCGGGATATTTTTTCATTTGCGCCTTGTACGAAGATAATACCATTAAATAAGTTAATATCGGACGAATTCTGCACGCAGAAGCTTTTTCGCCAAAGCCTGCGGCAACAGCGTCGGTTGCCTTAATATCAAACTCGTTATTATCATTCCATGTAGCGTCAATTCCGAAATCAAGCAGCTTTTCGGTTACCTGACTGTCCCAAAAATCGAAGGCGTCGGAATTTGTAAAGTCCAAATAACTGCCTACTCCGTCCCAAAACTGCGTTACATAAGGTGTTCCGTCTGCATTTTTAACGAAAAAACCTTTTTCCGCCAACTCATCATACATTGGATGAGAGGTCAAAAAAGCAGGTTTGATATTCGGAATTAAATGTATTCCTGCATTATTGTAATCGGCAACGAATTTTTCGGGATCAGGGAACTTATCATAATTCCAATTAAAAACACACCGCAAATTCCCTATCGAAGTATATCCCGATGAAAGATAAAATCCGCCGCAACTCAAATCAAGGTCTTTAATTTTATCCAAAAAGACCTGCATCTGATTTTGTGCGTCGGGCGCATCGGTATATGCCATCGTGCTGCCGCAATAATCGAAGCTCCACTTAGGCGGAAAAGCCTGCTTACCGCACAAGCGAGCATATTGCTGTAAAACAGAAAGCTTGCTTCCGAAAAAAACATAATAAACCAAGCAATCGTCATCCGTCTTAAAATACTTGAAATGGCAGTAATAATTATTGATTTCCCTGCCCAAATCAACAAAAGAGGTGTCTGTTGTATCGTAATAAATACCGTAAGCACCAACAGAGTTTTCGCAAATGTAAAACGGAACGTGCTTGTACAGAGGATCTGTTTTTTCTGCGTCAAAGCCCATACTGTCCGCCGTTTCAACACGGTAAACCTGACCTGCTTTATTTATCAGACCGCTTTTGTCGCCAAGTCCGAAAATATGCTCGTCATCTTCTCTGGTAATATAATGATAAGACCCGTTGCCGAATTCGCCCTCAAAATTATAGGCAAGCGGTGCTCTGTCTGCGAACAAAAGCTTCGACTCTTTACTGTAAGACAAAATAAAATTATTCAAATCAAGGTCAACGGTAACGCCGCAATCAAGAACAAATTTCTCTTTATTTTCAAATTTTTCAACAATAGGCGCAACACAGTCAAATCCGTCCACGGATAATCTGCTTCTGCCGAGAGAGGACAGGTTATTATTCGGATTTACGGTAAAGGTCGGCAGCATTTCTGCGTTATCGTTAAAAACAGCCACACGCAAAGCACTGCCGCTTATGAAATCAATGTTGATATTAACATTATCGCACTTATATTCACGGTGCGTTTCGTTTTCGTTTGTAAGCTTAAAAATATGATTAAATCTCATTATATTGATGCTCCGCCGATAAATGTATTTTTCAAAAGCTGTGGAGTATTCCAACGTGCCGGCCTTGTGTTTTCACAAAAAGTCATAACCTTAGCCGTGCCGGGCTTCCACATCGGTATTTCATTGCAATTGGGATTTCCGTTTTTTGCAAAAGCAATAAAGGATTTTGCAAGCTGATTTGAAATTTCATAATCAACAGCCTCAAAAGGTCGCCAATTTTTATCAAGAGTCGAAAAAGCATAAAGCAAATCGCTTGAATGCCAAGCACCCTTTTCATCGCCCGGCAAGCTGCGTGCAAAATAATAAATATAGCAATCGCTGTTTTTATCACAGGCAACCCATTTTTTATCGACAGCCTGCAAAACGGCAGGCACCATATCATTTTTTGTAACACCTATAATTTTAGGCATTTGAGGAATTGTCCTGTTGTTAAAATTTGACTGTGTAATTATTTTTCCGTCGCAGACCGGCAGGGTGTAAAGCATACTTTTGAGCTTTTCCTCCTTGCACGCCTTATCCCAAGCACGATAAAGCACCTCTTTATCCGCTTTTTTCAACTCGGCTATACTTTTAACTCCTGCATTTTCAACAATCTTATCCCAAAAAGCTCTTGTTTTTTCAGGGGTCAGGGGTTTTGCGAGGAAACGCTGTAAGCCGCCGCCGCTCATCATTATTGCTCCGGAAAACCAACCTTTGCAAAGCGGATTTGAAAGATGAATGTCAACGCTCATCGCCCCTGCGCTTTGACCTGAAAGCACAATATCATTCGGGTTTCCGCCGAAAGCTTCAATATTTTCCTTAACCCATTTAATTGCGGCATATTGGTCAAAAAGTCCGAAATTACCGCAAACTCCGTTTTCATCGGTTAAATCAGGGTGTGAGCAAAAGCCGAAGGCATTAAGCCTGTAATTCATCGCAACGAAAATCACGCCGTTTTTTGCAAAATTTTCGCCGTTGATATGCGCCTCGTTTGAGCTTCCGCCTGTAAAGCTGCCGCCGTGAATAAAAATTAAAACCGGACAGTTTTTAGCCTCTTTAGGCACATATATATTCAAAAATTGGCAATCCTCGCTGTATGTAAACGCCAAACCGTCTCTGAATTCATAATGATAAAAAGGGTTAACCGTTGCATCATCATCAAACCCACGGTGCTGATATGAGCACTCCTTAAAGCAAGTTGCATCAAAAACGCCCTGCCACTTTTCAATCACCTGAGGATATTCCCAACGCTTAGCATTTGCGTACTTTATGCCCCTGAATTCAAAGCAGTTTTCGCCGTCTATGCCTTGAATTTTTCCGCATTTTGTTTGCAATTCGACTGTTTTCATAAAATTATGCCCCTAAGTATATCAATCGTTTTTATTGCCGTAAAGCTGCTTGTGCAAATTCTCGATTTCCGATTTGCCCAGCTTGTAGCAAAAACTCGTCAAAATAAACATAAGCAAAAGAATAACCGACGGCACTATTGTTGCCGCATCAAACATTTTCGTTAAAACCTGCTGCGATTGTACGGCTTGCGTGCCTTTGTAGCCGATAGCTCCAAGCACTGCCGGAACACCTGCACCTGCGGCTGTTTGACCTAATTTGCGTACAAAAGAATAAATACTGTAGGTCGTGCCCTCTTCTCGCCTGCCCGACAAAAGCTCCTGATAATCCGTAACGTCCATAACAAGTGCCCAAACTTCAAGCACAAGGAAGGTTTGACCTGCACCCGAAAGGAACACGAGTCCGAGGAAAACATAAGGATTGTGAGCAAACGGGGTAAAACGCAAAAGGAACATCAAAGCGCTGATGACAAATGCAAAACCCAAGCCTGCGCTGCAAATTTCCTTTTTGCCGAATTTTCTGATGAGCTTACCCATAAACGGTAAAAACAACGCCATAGGCAAATAGGTGCATATGGTAACAATGCTGTAAAGTCCCGGCTTTTCAAAGTAATTTTTGAAAAGATAATTATAAAACGTTTGCGTGTACATTTGGAAACAGATGAGAAACATAGATATAAAGCAAAGCACAACAAACGGCTTGTTTTTAGCAAGAACTCTGACGGTTTTTAATAAATTATAATCGCTTGTTTTTTGAGTCGGCGGAAGCTGAATTCGCTCCTTTGTCAATCTAAAGTGGACAATAAAAAGAACAATCGTTAAAACCGAAATTGCACCTACGCACAATGAAAGTTTGTTCCCGTCAAGCACCTTTGACGAACTGCCGTCGGCATTGATTACAGTCGTGAAAACAACAAGCGGCATAAGAATTTGCGCCGGCAAGCCGCCGATTCCCGCACCGACAGAGCGCCACATTGAAAGCGATGAGCGTTCAACCTCATCATCCGTAATGGCACTTGCCAATGAGCCGTAAGGAATATTGACGCCGGTATACATCATTCCGTAGAAAATATATGTTATGTAAGCATAGATTAAGTATTGACTGTTTGACAATCCGGGGATTTTATAAAACATCAAAAACGCACCCACGGCAAGCGGAAAAGAAGCCCCTAAAATATAGGGTCTGAATCTGCCGTGCTTTGTCGGCTTTCTCGAGTCTATAAACGAACCCCACATAGGGTCATTTACAGCGTCCCAAATTCTGGCAACAAGCATTAAGATTGTTATGCTTGCGGCTGAAATGCCCAAAATATCGGTATAAAACATTGTTAAATACGAAGAAACAAGACTAAACGAGAGTATTCCGCCCATATCGCCCAAAGCATAACCAAGCTTATCCTTAAATTTAATTCCGTGCGTTTCCATGAACAGCCCCCTTAACCAAATTGTTAAAATTAGACAATAATATTATACATCGCTCGCTTTTGTTGTCAATAATTACAAATAAATTTGTTGGCCGATTATGAAAATTTGCGATTTTTCGTTTTTGCTGTTTCTTCGCAAAAATAAAAAAGCCGCCTATTTCCCTCGTAATCGAGGTCAATAGACGGCGGGTAGAAATATTCATAATTTTGGTGTATAATAGGAAATTAAGAGAAAGATAAATTTGAATTTGTGGAGGATAATATGAAAGTAGATGTCATTAAGAAATATTTTCAGTCTTGGTTAGATAACGATGTTGAGATTGTAAAACAGACTTTTTCTGAAAATGCTTTGTATAGTGAATGCTATGGACCCGAATATCATGGCTTATCGCAAATTGTAACATGGTTTGAAAATTGGAATAATAAGGGACAAGTATTGGAATGGACAATCAAACGAATATTCGAGCAAAACCAAACGTTAATTGTTGAATGGTACTTCAGATGTAATTATGATGGTAAGATAGATGGCTTTGATGGTGTAACAATAGCAGATTTTGATAAGGATATGAAAATATTAAAATTATGTGAATTTCAGTCGAAGGCAGAACACTACTATCCATATGAATCATGATCTAAATTCCAGTTTGTCGAACTTACTCTAAATTAGCAAAGACCGCTTACAAAAGTGTAGGCGGTCTTTATTCGTGTTCAGATATATTTGATTTTGAACTTTCTTTTCTTGGCAGAAAGCACTTTGCAAAGAATATCGTCAACTCCATCGGTGTATCTACCTTGTGCAATTAGGTTGTTCTTCAAGTGAACGAGGGACTGAATAGTCTGTCTGTATTCATCATCGGAAAGATATAAATGATATTTCTGTTCTTTCAAAGCAACCACCTCCTGTACTGCAATTATATAACAGGAAATGGTATAGGTGCAGTTTGCGAATAATCCTCCATTATTGAAAAATGAACGAATTAGCAGAGTAACGACAGCCTTGTCCATTAGCAGGATTTTTGGCTCGATTTTTTCCGCCATTAGCAGAGAGGGCAATTTCATTAGCAAAGCAGCGATTTTTTTGCTAATTTTTATTAGCAAGCCGTCCACCTGAAAGGCGGACGACATTAGTCCTAAATTCTATTAGCAGACGGAGAATTTGCTAATGGAAATTTGTGATTTTTCGTTTTTGCTGTTTCTTCGCAAAAATAAAAACGCCGGAAGCCTTGTAAAATTAAGACTTTCGGCGTTGTATGTGGCGTTCCCGAGAGGATTCGAACCTCCGGCCTACCGCTTAGGAGGCGGTCGCTCTATCCAACTGAGCTACGGAAACACATTTGAATTTCTGCTGTTTTCTCTCAAACAAGCGTGATAATTGTACCAAATATACGCAGGTTTGTCAATCAAAGACGGTATTGTTTTATTTATATTTATGTGTTAAAATCAAGACACAAATATTTCGATAAAAGGGTGAGGTTAATGGAAAAGACAAACACAAAACGAAACGCAGTCATCGGCGTATGCCTTTTTGCTGTTGTTTTCGGTGCATTGCTTGCACTCGCTACGGTTTATGACCTGCGTGTGAGCGAAATTCTCGTCAGACTTGACGCAGGCGCATATTTCACAAACAGCGTTTTTGCCGCTGTTTTCGAATGTATCGGCTCTTGTCCCGTCTATCTGTTTTTAAGTATTGCGTTCGCCTGCATTTACACGAACACAAAGCGCAGTAAAATCAAACCGCTTCGCATTTTAGGCTCGATAGCATCAAATATCGCATCGGTCGTTTGTATGTACATATTGGTAACCGACACCGTTGGCTATGCCGAAAGACACGCCGATATTGAAAGCTTTACATCTACCGTATTTGCAAAGGTTATCTTCGTTTTCATTGCAATAGCGTTTGGTGAGCTTATTTGCAATGCATTTTCAAAGGTTGACGACAAAACCGCAAAGGCTCTGCTTAAATATTCGTTTATAATCATCTTTGCGGCAGCGTTTGCAAACTTAATCGTAAACATAATCAAAAATATTATGTGCCGTCCGAGATACAGAACAATGAACTTCCTCGGCGACACAGAGCACATCAATTTCCACCGTTGGTATCAGAAATACACAATGCCCACGGAGGAGTCTCCGCTTTACATCCCCTCGGTAAACGGTCACAAGGTCGGTAAGGATGCATACCGTTCATTTCCGTCGGGACACACCTGCGCCGCAGGTACTACATACGCATTGCTTGCACTTCCGCACCTCTTCAAGAAGTATAACACCGTTAAATACAAGGTGCTTTTCTATTTCGTTTCCGTAATCTTTACGGGAACGGTCGCAATCAGCCGAATCGTATGCGGTGCGCACTTCTTCTCCGATGTTCTTGTCGGCGGTACTTCAATGTTCTTAGGCGTTATGCTCGCTATCAAAATCTTTGTAAAAAAAGATTACGAAAGAGTGTAAAACGGATAATCCCATAATAAACTAAATCCCTGTTGGAACGCAGAATTACTGCTGTCCGACGGGGATTTTTTTGTTTTTCCGCCTTTCGGGTAAAATAATAAAAAATATTCGGAGGGAAATTAAATGAACGGACGGAAAATAACAGAAAATATAATTTTGAACTTTGAAAATCATTTGTCGGAGCAAGAGAAAAGCCCCACAACAATTGAAAAATACATCCGTGATGTCAGGGCGTTTTCAGCTTTCGCAGGAAGAAAGACAATAACTAAAGAAACTGTTATTCTCTACAAAAAGCACTTGCAGAAAAATTACGCCGTGAGGAGCATCAATTCAATGCTTGCAAGCGTCAACAGCCTATTTGCGTTTTTAGGTTGGCACGGCTTAAAGGTGAAATCGTTAAAATTGCAGCAGCAGGTGTTCCGCCCCGAAGAAAAGGAACTGACCAAAGCGGAATATTACCGACTTTGCACGGCGGCAAAGCGCAAACGTAATAAGAGGCTGAATCTTATTTTGCAAACGATTTGCGGTACGGGAATAAGGGTCAGCGAGCTGCAATATATAACCGTTGAGGCGATAAGACGCGGTGAAGCGGTTGTGAACTGCAAAGCAAAAACTCGCTCGGTGTTTATCGTCAAAGAATTGAAGCAAAAATTGCTCTGCTACGCCGCAGAGCAAAACATTAAAAGCGGTATGATTTTTGTAACACGAACGGGCAAGCCGATAAGCCGTACAAACATTTGGCGAGAGATGAAAGCCTTGTGCAAAGAGGCAAATGTCAATCCGCAAAAGGTTTTTCCGCATAATCTGCGCCACCTGTTCGCAAGAGTGTTTTACGGCATTGAAAAGGACCTTGCAAAGCTCGCCGATATTCTCGGTCACAGTAGCATTAACACGACACGAATTTATATCATTTCCACCGGCACGGAGCATCGCAGGAAAATGGAAAATATGCACTTGATAATGTAGCCCGAAAATAAAAAATCCGCCCAAACAGGCGGTAACAACATAATCGGCATTATGTTGTAAAGTCAAAACAGAGAAATCAAAACATAACGCCTTTTATCAAAATTAACATATCATATAAAGCGTAAAAAGTCAAGAATTAAGTCAAAAAATGTATTTATAACCATAACAACAAAGCCTTTGTCATTGTCAGTTTTGACAATCTTCATAAGGCTTGTTTTTTCATACCCTTTTTTCTGCGTTTGAGCGAATTTTAAGAGCTTTTATTCGGTCAACACCTTTTTGTTTACAACATAATGCCGATTATGTGATAAATAGAAAAAAGCCAATGAAGATGAATATAGAAGTTATTGGTTATAAAAAAGCAAACGCAATTTTTTTGATTTTATAGGAGGAATTTTATTATGGCTTTAATTAAATGCGTGGAATGCGGAAGAGAGATTTCCGACAAAGCAGAGAAATGTATTCACTGTGGGTGTCCCATTAAACCACAAATCAAACAGGGAAAAGCGGTTTTTCAAACTTCTGATGATTTTATCGGTTTGTTTGGAAAATATACAATCAAAGATAAGAACGGAAATATTGTGGTAAAATTAAAGGCAAATGATCATTTTGAAATAAACATTAAGTCAGATACTACCTTTTATATCCATTACAGCGGAGCGTTTAGCTCGTATAAAGAGGCGTTTGCACCCGCCAATAGTGTAAGCAGGTTTTCTATTGGCCTTTCAGGCAGCGGATCCAGCTTTTATGTAACAAAAATATAGGGGGATATGAAATATGGCATTAATTAAATGTTCTGAATGTTCGGCGGAAATATCTGATAAGGCAAGTTGTTGTCCTAAATGCGGCGCACGTATCACCTCAGAATTTGATAATATTGATATATATTCGTTTTCCGCACCTCAATCTGACAAGACAGAAATAGCTAATAAAAACCAAAATGTTGATACAACACCATCATTCGTTAAAAAAAATAAACGACACCTTCGCTTTCTCTTTATTATATGTTTTATTGCAATGTTTGCTATCGTTGTTATAGGATTAATACAAAATAAGGGGAAAAGTCCCGATCCGAATCGTACAACAGAAAAGTGTTCATATTATGGAACGACAAGAGTTTTTGGCACCGAACATCAAATGAATACGACATGTATAAAAGATGGCGATGGCTGGTATCATCCTACGTTTGGACATCATCATCATAAGTAAAAGGAGGATAATTTAATGTCAATCATAACGCAATTAGAAAGGCATCTTGGCAATTCGGAAACAACGCTAAACGGTGTTGTAGATAGTACTGCAACATATGAAATCATAGACAATATATTGATAATTCGCACGACGACAAATGACACAATACATATAACACAAGATATCGGAAGAAAACTTATCGATATCATCAATAGAGAACTTTTTTAAAGATTATTTAAGAAAGAAGGGGAACCACGTTCAAAAGATATGGTTTTAAAAGCACTATAGGAGAATTTTAAATGTCTAAAAGAAAAGCAATACTATATATTGAATGTGCAATACTTTCAATAGCATTGATAATTATAGCGATTATGGTAATGAATTATATCCATAAGCAACAAAAAGCACCGATAAATTTAGTGGCTATAGGTAATATCGGAAATAAAATAAGTGTCGACGGTAATATCGCCTATGTTGCCGGCGAGAATAAAATATTGGTTCCGTATGATTTCAGTGGCAGTTTTAATTCATGTACAAACACCGCTCAAAGCAAGTATCTTAAAGGATGTACAAACCCACGCTTGCCCTTTAATGAAACAAATGATTTACCGGAGGAAGTTGCCAGAGAGATAATATCCTTTTATGGAGACACAGGCGGTTTTTGGACATCTGTGAAAGCCACCCATTCAACATCAGGTGTATCATCCGATTCACTTCACTATGCCGGCGTAATGACAAACTATTTCCTTAAGGGAAATGACGGCGTGATGGAACTTGTGTGGGGTTATTCCTTGAAAAGTAAAGAGGACACCAATATAATGGGGTTGCTTGTATTATTTGATGTTTTGGAAGATTTTGAGTTTGTAGATGTGGAAGATACTGCTGATGCAAACTACAGTTTAGATCCCGTCTTTGAAGAAAGTGATATTCAAAAAGACCGCTTCTATTCCTCATATACAGAGTCGTCTTCAAGTGACTTGACGAATGATAAAGCCAGTAACTGTATTCCATATCCCTTACCATGTGGGAAATATACACTTGCGCATATATTCAGTCCTTTCATAGGGTGGATAAAAACGACCGATTCATCTGGAAACTATAGTGATTCTTGGAAAAATGATGAGATGTTAAGAATAAGAGAAGCTAATAAAAACAAAAATCTTATATCAGCAGATAGATTGTTTGAAATTGAAGAGAGTGATACAACTCAACCAACTTATAATGAAGATGTTATTCAAAAATATAATGAATTTTTTGAGAACATTACATCAAATATGTATATTGTAGTAACAGATAAATGGATAAAATCGTACAATATTTATAATGAACTTGATCTATACAAAGGATATATGAGCAAAACCGTATACAAACCCGGTGACGAATCTTATGATGATATGTACGACAAAAGAAGTAAAGTTGATAGCTCAATGGGAAAATATCAAGTTTTTGATGTCGAAGCTCATAAATTATCAGAGGATGGATTGGCATATAAAACCAATTCAATGTATACATTTTTTTACTACCCAGATGTTGATGGGATAGCAGTATTTATAAAAGACACCGACAATAATATTTGCTATAAATTGTTATTTACACTCCAATGATCTATACTTTCGTCAACTTTTAGTAAATACCTGTTACCCTGGAAAACTTGAAAGATTTTATTTTAATGCTGATTTTATAAAAATATCTACCCCTTCGAGTATAAAAACGGTTTGAAGCCCCATACAAAGCACAAAGACAAAGCACCCCATTTGCAGGGGTGCTTTGTCTTTGTGCTGTTTAGTAGCTTTTTGATTATTTCTTAGCTGCTTTCTTTGCGGGAGTCTTTTTCTCTGCCGTTTTCTTTTCAGCAGTCTTTTTAGCAGGAGCCTTTTCCGCTACGGGCTTTTCGGGATTTTCTTCCTTATCAAAAGCCGATTTTGTGTGCCAAATATCTCTTGCATATTCGTTGATTGCACGGTCAGCGGCAAATCTGCCTGCGCCGGAGATATTCATAAGCGACATTCTGTTCCACTTTTCCTTGTCCTTATAAAGCTCAATCATATGCTTTTGCGCTCTTCTGTAATCCGCAAAATCAGCAAGAACCATATAGGGATCGCAATTTATAATGTTTGCAATTTCGGGGAACTGCTTGCCTGCAATTCCGTTCTGTGAAATATAATCTACAACACGCTTAATTTCCGCATTGTTGTTATAGTAGCTCATCGGATTGTAGCCACGGCGTTTAAGCTCGTCAACCTCGGGTGTGCTCATACCGAATATAATAATGTTATCCTCGCCGACAGCGTCGTAAATTTCAACATTTGCGCCGTCCATTGTTCCAAGCGTAACAGCGCCGTTAATCATAAGCTTCATATTGCCCGTACCGCTTGCCTCTGTTCCTGCAAGAGAAATCTGCTCGGAAACATCAGCCGCAGGCATAAGCTTTTCAGCCATTGTTACATTGTAATCCTCAAGATATATAACCTTTAATCTGCCCTTGACGTCGGGATCGTTGTTTATAAGGTCACCGAGAGCGCAGATAAACGAAATTATCTTCTTCGCCATAAAGTAGCCGGAAGCTGCCTTTGCACCGAAAATATAGGTGTGCGGTGTGAACTCGCCGTCGGGATTATCCTTAATTTCAAGGTAATCCGCAAGTATATTCAATGCATTGAGGTTCTGCCTCTTATACTCATGTAAACGCTTAACCTGAACGTCAAAAATTGAATTGGGGTCAAGCTCAACGCCCGTTGTTTTCTTAACATAAGCCGCAAACTGCTGTTTGTTGTCGTGCTTTATCTCGCCGATTTTCGCAAGCACTTTTTTATCGTCTATGAACTTACGCAAATTGCTAAGCTCATCGGCATTTTTAACAAAGCCGTCTCCGATAAGCGACTGTGCGTATTCGGTAAGTCTCGGATTTGACTGACAGAGCCAACGTCTGTGAGCAATACCGTTTGTAACATTCTTGAACTTGCTCGGTGTGAGCGCATAGAAATCGCTGAACACGGTTTCTTTAAGAATTTCGGAGTGAAGTGCCGAAACACCGTTTACCGAATGAGAGCCGACAACGCAAAGGTTAGCCATTCTGACTACGCCGTTTGACATAATTGCCATTCTCTCAACCTGATCCGCATTGTTTGTTGCCTGCCATACAAAGTTTCTGAAACGGTTGTCAATTTCCTTTGTAATCTGCCAAATTCTCGGCATAAGGCGTTTATAAAGGTCCTCGGGCCAGCACTCAAGAGCCTCTTTCATAACGGTATGGTTTGTGTATGCAACAGTCTTTGTAACAATATTCCAAGCGTCATCCCAGCCGTAGCCGCATTCGTCAAGCATAATTCTCATAAGCTCGGGGATAGCAAGCGTCGGATGAGTATCGTTGATATGAATAGCGACCTTTTCGGGAAGATTGTCAAGCGTTCCGTAAGTGCGAAGGTGCTTGTGAACAATATCCTGAATTGAAGCGGATACCAAGAAATACTGCTGACGAAGTCTTAACGACTTGCCCTCGGGATGATTGTCTGCGGGATAGAGAACCTTTGAAATGACCTCTGCCATTGCATTTCTTTCCATAGCTCTCATATAATCGCCCTGATTAAAGAGTGTCATATCGAGAGCAGGTGCTTTAGCCGCCCAAAGACGAAGCACCGAAATACCCTTGCCGTCTTTACCCGAAACATACATATCATAAGGCACAGCCTTAACGGGATTGTAGTTTACAATTTCAACATGGTGGAACTGATTTTCCCAAGAGTCAACAACTTCGCCGTCAAAGCGAACCTCAAGTGCGCTCTCCTCGTGGGGAACAAGCCAAACCTCTCCGCCGGGAAGCCAGAAATCGGGGAGCTCCGTCTGCCAGCCGTCAACAAGCTTCTGCTTAAAAATACCTGCTTCATAGAGGATTGAGTAGCCTCTTGCCGGATAGCCCTGTGTTGCAAGTCCGTCAAGATAGCAAGCGGCAAGTCTTCCGAGACCGCCGTTACCGAGACCTGCGTCGGGCTCACATTCATATATATTGTCGAGCTTTACGCCGTAATCGCTCAAAACGCTTTCAAAAACATCCGTAAGATTGAGGTTGTAAAGATTGTTTTTTAGCGAACGTCCCATAAGGAACTCCATGCAGAGATAATAAACTCTTTTTGTTCCCTTTTTCTCCGCATCCGCCGTAAAGTCGGCTCTGCCTGCGCTCATCATATCACGAACGATAAGAGCGATAGCCTTGTAGTATTGTTCGTCCGTTGCTTCCTCGGGAGAAACTCCCATGAAGTGCGAGAGCTTTGCCTCAACAAGCTCCTTAGCCTTCTTTTTAGTAAGCGAATAGTTCATTATATGCCTCCAAAAGTTAATAAACAAAATTTAACGCCTATATATTATACTATTTTTAATGCAAATTCAACCGTGCGTTCGGCAAAATAATAAATTTCGGCTATTTAACTAAAAAACGAGGCTCAAACGTACATTTTGTTTTTAACTTGTCGGCGGAGAATTCTCGGTTGACTCGGAAAATTTATTAATATATAATAAAACTACAATATTTGCAAACGCATTTATTGTTGTTTTTTTGTTTTAGGAGGATTTTTATGAAAAAAGCAGCATCAATTTTAGGCATGATTTCAAGCGTTATATCCTTTTTGCTCGGAATTTATTGTTACGACGGTTTTTACGGAGGAGACTGTGTTGACTTTAAGACGTACGGTGGAGACGCATACACCGATATACAAAACGCAACCGCATCGGCAGCCAATAATATTAGCGTTTTAAACTACACAATACAAGATATGTTTAGTTTTCTTTTAATCATAATCGGATTGTTAGCGTTTTCCTATTTCCTTTTACAGCTTGCCAACACTTCTAAACCTAAAAAGAAATCTGTTACTCCGTCCGCCGTCACGCTAAGCAATGCTTCTTCGGACAACGGCCCACGTTATTATGGCTCGGCTCCCGTTGACAGCAATGCAGAAAGCACAAACGCTTCAACCGACGGCGATACTGCGCCCACTCCGTAATATCAAGCGAAATTTCCTTGACAAAAATATAAAAGGGGTATATAATATTCAAGCATTTCGGCATCACGGAATATGGCGTAAACTTGTTTTTCAAGTGTTCACCTGACCTTATCCTGTGGTGTGCGGGGCAAAATAAATTTTAATGAGGTGAAACAAATGACACAGGCAGAGAAGCAGGCTATTATGGCTGAGTATGCTATCCATGAGGGCGACACAGGTTCTCCCGAGGTTCAGATTGCTGTTCTTACAAAGAGAATTCAGGATCTTACAGAGCATCTCAGAACAAACCAGAAGGACCATCACTCAAGAAGAGGTCTTCACAAAATGGTAGGTCACAGAAGAAACCTTCTTGCTTACCTTCAGAAAGTCGATATCGAAAGATACCGTGCTATCGTTAAGAAGCTTGGTCTTCGTAAATAAGACACTTTTGAGGCAAGCAGACTTTCTGCTTGCCTTGAATTGCTTTTAAGAGAAGTGAATTATCAAGGCTAAATCCTTGCATTTAGCGGTAAACAGAGCATTTGCTACCAAATGTTGTGTTTATTGCTAAACAGATTTAAGCCTTGAAAAAAATAAAAAGAGAGGTTAAAAATCATGTTTTTCAAAAACTTTAAGGTTTGGGAAACCGAACTTGCCGGCAGAAAGCTTTCAATCGAAACCGGCAAAATGGCAGGACTTGCAAATGCGGCTGTTATGGTTCGCTACGGCGACACAAACGTTCTTTGCACAGTTACCGCTTCAGCTAAACCCCGTGAGGGCGTTGACTTCTTCCCGCTTTCAGTTGACTACGAGGAGAAGATGTACTCGGTAGGCAGAATCCCCGGCTCTTTCCAGAGAAGAGAGGGTAAGGCAAGTGAAAAGGCTGTTCTTACTTCAAGATGTATCGACAGACCTATCCGTCCCCTTTTCCCGAAGGATCTCCGCAATGACTGCACAGTTGTTGCAACCGTAATGTCGGTTGATCCCGATTGCAGTCCTGAAATCGCAGCTATGATCGGTGTTTCGGCAGCTATCGCAATTTCAGATATTCCGTGGGACGGCCCTATTTCAGGTGTAAATGTCGGTCTTGTTGACGGCGAAATCGTTATCAACCCCACTCTCGAGCAGAGAGCAAAGACTGACCTTAACCTTACCGTTGCTTCAACAGCTGACCTTGTTGCTATGATCGAGGCAGGCGGTAACGAAATTTCCGATGACCTTATGTTTGATTGCATTATGGCAGGTCACGAGGAAAACAAAAAAATCGTTAAATTCATTCAGGGTATCGTTGACGAAGTAGGTAAGCCCAAGTTCGCTTATGAATCTTCAGACCCCGATCCCGTTATTTTCAAAGAAATCGAGGACTTCTGCATTGAAGATGTCAAGAAGGCTCTTGATACTGATGACAAGCTTGTTCGTGATGAGGCTCTTCTTCCGATTTACGCAGCTGTTCATGAGAAGTTCGACGAGAAGTTTGAGGGCAACGAAGCTAAGCTTGACGAGATTATGTATCTTGTTCAGAAGCACGTTGTTCGTTCATGGCTCAAGGATGAGCATAAGAGAGTTGACGGCAGAGGCATTGACGAAATTCGTCCGCTTAACGCTGAAATCGACCTCCTTGCAAGAGCTCACGGCTCGGGTATGTTCACAAGAGGTCAGACTCAGGTTCTTTCCGTTGCGACACTCGGCTCGATGAGCGACGCTCAGCAGCTTGACGGTCTTGACGAACAGAAGGAAAAGAGATATATCCACCACTACAACTTCCCCTCATATTCGGTTGGCGAAACAAAGCCGTCAAGAGGTCCGGGCAGAAGAGAAATCGGTCACGGTGCTCTTGCTGAAAAGGCTCTTGTTCCCGTTCTTCCGTCAGTTGAGGAATTCCCCTATGCTATCCGTGTTGTTTCGGAAGTTCTTTCTTCAAACGGCTCGACCTCACAGGGTTCAATCTGCGGCTCGACTCTTGCTCTTATGGCAGCAGGCGTTCCGATTAAAGCACCCGTTGCAGGTATTTCCTGCGGCCTTATCACAGGCGACGAAGGTGTTTACGGCGACTTTATGACAATGGTTGACATTCAGGGACTTGAGGATTTCTACGGCGATATGGACTTCAAGGTTGCAGGTACTAAGAAGGGTATCACAGCTATTCAGATGGACCTCAAGGTTCACGGTCTTACTCCCGAAATCATCAAGGAAGCATTTGCAAAGACTCACAAAGCAAGAGATTATATACTTGACGATATTATGCTTCCCGTTATTTCAGAGCCGAGAGCAGAGCTTTCAAAGTGGGCTCCGAAGATGCTTACAACAAAGATTGACCCCGAAAAGATTGGCGAGGTTATCGGTAAGCAGGGCAAGGTTATTCAGAAAATCTGCGCAGAGTGCGACTGTAAGGTTGACGTTAACGACGAAGGACAGGTATTTGTTTCTGCTATTGACCTTGACAATGCAAAGAAGGCTATCTTCATTGTTGAGACAATCGCAAACGGTCCTGAGGTTGGCGCAATCTACAAGGGCGTTGTTACTCGTCTTATGAGCTTCGGCGCATTTGTTGAAATCGTTCCCGGTGTTGAGGGCATGGTTCACATCAGTCACCTTGACGTTAAGAGAACCGAAAAGGTTGAGGATGTTGTCAATGTAGGCGACGAAATCATTGTAAAGGTTCTTCCGAAGGATGAGCAGGGCAGACTCAACTTCTCACGCCGTGAGGCTCTTATCGAGGTTGAGGGACTTACTCCCGAAAACGACCTTAACGAAAGACCGCAGAGAAGAGAAGGCAGAAGAGCTAACTTCCGCAGAAAGTAATCTTTAACACAAGCGCCACGGCGGGAATTTCTGCCGTGGTATTTTTTTACAATTCTCAAGCCTTGTATATGGTTAAAATTAACAATTTATCCATTGACGAAAATTTCTCAAAATAGTATACTAATTATGACGAAATGTTGATTATTAGATTTTGAAAAGAGGTAAATATGAAAAAATTACTTTCTGTTGTTCTCTCGCTTGTTTTAATATTTTCAGTTGTGAATCTCGGCGGAATTGAAGCTTTTGCCGAAGGAGATATTATAAAAGACGGTGATTATCAATATCGCCTACTTGAAAACGGTACATATGCAATCGTCGGCTATTACGGAAAAGAAACCAATTTAACTTTCCCGTCCGAATTCAATGGAAAGCTCATAACAGAATTGGGAGATTTGTCTTGCTATTCACTTAACGAGCTTGTATCCGTAACCATTCCAGACACCATAACGACAATCGGTGCAAAATGTTTTAAATCGTGTTCTGCACTTGAAACCGTTAGCATACCGTCAAGCGTAACAAACATTAAATACAGCGCATTTTCGGATTGTGCAAAACTTAAAAATGTCTATATTGACGATATATCGGCTTGGTGCGAAACCATCTTCGATGACGAAACGTCTAACCCTCTGCACAACGGAGGAAGTTTGTTCTTATGTGGCAATCTTTTGGAATATATTGACATTCCCAAAGATGTTACCCGAATTTCCGATTTTGCTTTCTTCGCTTCTTCTATAAAAGCTGTTAATATTTCCTCCGGTGTTACCAAAATAGGTATGTGTTCATTTGCATTCTGTAACAGCCTAACAAAACTCACTATTTCCAGCAGTGTAAAAACAATAAGTATGGCTTCTTTTTCCGGTTGCTCTGCTTTAACAGAATGTTCACTCCCATACGGCGTTACTTTTATTGATGATATGGCGTTTGATTCTTGTTCATCACTTAAAGCCATTACCATTCCGGCATCTGTTACCCATATCGGTTACGGTGTATTGTCAAACTGTCCCTCTCTCGAAACTCTTATCATAAAAGGCGATTCCGATTTGGATTTCGGTAATATTGACAATTCAAATCTTACAGTTTATGCAAAATCGGGCACTCCGACGGAGAGCTACGCCAAAGCCAACAACATTCCCTTTACCTCGCTTCTTATCGGCGACACGGACGGCGACGGAAGCGTCGGCATCTCCGACCTTACACTTATTTCAATTTATCTTTCAGGTAAAGGTGAATTAACTCCGGTTCAATCAGCTTGTGCGGATATGAACGAAGACTCAGCCGTAGATGCGTTCGATATGTTCTATATTGATAAGGCAATTTACGCTTAAACAATTAAATTTACACAGCAAGAAGCGGTGGCAGATTTCTCTGCCACCGCTGTTATTATACCTTTATTATTTTATTAAAGCCTTATTATGCCCATTCCTCTGTCGGCTCGAGAAGTCCGTAACCGCCGTCTTTTCTCTTATAAACGACGTTTATGTCGTCGCTTTCGGAGTTGCGGAACATATAGAACTGGTGTCCGAGCATATTCATCTGTAAGACAGCTTCATCAACCGTTTCGGGCTTGAGGATAACATTCTTTGTTCTTACAATGTCAAATTCCGTTTCCTCGTCATCTGCGTTGTTGAAAACCTCGTCAAATGATGTCTCGTGAATCTTCTTTTCGAGCTTCGTCTTATTTTTTCTGATCTGTCTGATAAGCGAATCTACGCAAGTGTCAAGCGCATCCTCAAGATCCTGTGAACGTTCCTGTGCTCTGAATATATATCCGCCTTTAGTCAGCGTAATCTCAACAATTTTGATGTTTTTTTCAACCGTTGCCGTTACCTTAGCATTTGCTTCAGGTCCGAAAAATTTCTCAACCTTGCTAAGCTTTAACTCAGCCCTTTCTTTGAAGGATTCTCTCGGTGTGCATTTTCTGCCGATGATGGTAATGTTCATTATGACATCCCCTTACTTATATATTCAAAAGCCGTAGCTTTTGTTTACATCTACAGTATAGCACAAGTTTATAATAAAATAAAGATATTTTATGAATTTTTATTGAATTTTCACAAATTAAACATTCCAGCTGTTTATATACCTTTCCTGCTCGGGCGAAAGGCTGTCAATCGAAATGCCCCAAGCCGCAAGCTTTCTCATTGCAACGTTGCGGTCAATCTCCTGCGGAACGAAGTTTACGCCGACCTTGACCTTATCACGGTTTTTCGCCATATACTCGGCGGAAAGAGCCTGAATGGCAAAGCTCATATCCATAATCTCGGCAGGGTGTCCGTCGCCTGCCGCAAGGTTTACAAGTCTGCCCTCGGCAATAAGATTTATCCAATGACCGTTTGCAAACTTATATCCCATAATATTATTTCTCTTTTCGACAATTTCAACCGCATTTTTTTCGAGGTCGCCGACATTTATCTCAACGTTGAAATGACCTGCATTACAAACGATTGCGCCATCCTTCATATTGAGCATTGCTTCTTCGGTGATAACATCCTTACATCCTGTAACAGTGATAAAAAAGTCGCCGATTTTAGCCGCTTCGACCATCGGAAGAACAGTGAAGCCCTCCATCTTAGCTTCCATAGCCTTTATCGGGTCAATCTCGGTAACGATAACATCTGCACCCAAGCCCTTTGCTCTCATTGCGACGCCCTTACCGCACCAGCCGTAGCCTGCAACAACAACCTTTTTGCCTGCAACAACAAGATTTGTCGTTCTGTTAATTCCGTCCCAAACGCTCTGTCCCGTACCGTAGCGGTTGTCGAAAAGATACTTACATTGTGCATTGTTTACAGCCATCATCGGGAAACGAAGCTTGCCGTCCTTTTCCATAGCTTTAAGCCTGATAATACCCGTGGTCGTTTCCTCGCATCCTCCGATAACGTTTTCAATCAGCTGCGGATATTCATTGTGAATAAGATTTACGAGGTCGCCGCCGTCGTCAATTATAATATTCGGGGCGATTTCAATTACCCTGCGTAAATGCTCATTGTATTCCTCTTCGGTTGCTCCGTGATAGGCAAAAACGTTCATGCCGCCCTTAACAAGTGCCGCCGCAACATCATCCTGCGTCGAAAGAGGATTGCTACCCGTAACATACATTTCGGCGCCGCCTGCCGCAAGGACTCTGCAAAGATACGCTGTTTTTGCCTCAAGATGAACTGAAAGCGCAACTCTCAAGCCTTCAAACGGCTTTTTCTCCGCAAACTCCTTTTCAAGCGAGGACAAAATCGGCATATTCGCCTTAACCCACTGTATTTTTCTCTCTCCGGATTCATAGAGAGCCAAATTTCTTATATCGCTCATTTCGTACTTCCTTCCGATATTTTTTACTACATAATAAAATAACATATTACCTGCCAAAAAGCAATAAATATTGACATAAGTCAATAATTATGCGATAATTAAATTTATTAAAGGTAGTCTTAGGAGGCACACATTTCTTATGGAAAAAAGTAATAACATAATTAGAAGAATAATCTGTGTTGTTCTCGCTTTAACACTCACAGCTTGTATTTTTACCTCTTGTAAAAAAAATAACGAAGAAGAGGAAATTACACGTGGCAACGCTCAAATTGAAAGACCAACCTATGAGGAAGAGTCTCAACCCGAGGGCGAGGCTACAACAGATCCTGCCGCTACAATGGAGGATGCAAGGAACACTACGGCAAAGACTTCCGGCAACTCAGCTACGGAAAGCACTACATACGGTAGCGCCGACGACGCTATCAAGGACGCCGCAAAGCAAAGCGGTATGAGCCCCGAGCAAATCGCCGAGTTTATACGGATAATGGGCTATGATTACGACCCTGTTCAGGGTATTTTCTACACAAGCCTTGACAACTGGCAGAGACAAGCAAACTTCGTTGCTCACTATGACACGGCGGCTCACTATTTCAATATGAACTATCGCACAGTGAGAATTGACTTCGGTCCTATCGACGGTCTTGATTGGAGAATTCAGCTTTGGAAAGGTCAGTACGGTGCCTTCGGCGGAAGTGAAATCGGTGTATATACGAAAGATCCGAAGCAAAACGCTATGCTTTATCACTGTGCCGACGACGATCATCTTCTCTATATGGAGTCCGCACTTTATCTCAATAAAGAGGATTATCAAAACAACAAGATTTACTTCACAAGGGAATGGCAGGCTCATTGGTGGCTTACGGGCTTTAAGCCCGGCGTTGTAAACCCCGCTTCGCTGATTATGTCAATGCGTATTCGCTGTAAGTCAGATAAAATGGCAGACCAGTTTACTGCGGCTCTTGAGAAGGCTGGCTTTACACCGGTAAATAGTTCAAAAGAAATGGGGTACAACACCTACCGCAGAAGCCTCAATGACATTTTTATACTTTGGGACGACGTCGGCGAGCTGAACTACGTACAAAAGAAGAACTAAACAAAAGCCCACTAAACGGTGGGCTTTTATAGTAGGAGATTATGAGACTATTATGAAAAACGGATTTTTTGCATTTACAGGCAGAATAAAATACATCAACCGTTGGGCGCTTATGCGCAACACGACATATGAAACCTTGAGTCAGCACTCACACGAGGTCGCTGTTTTGGCTCACGCTCTCGCTGTAATCGGCAACAAAAAACTCGGCAAAAATTATAATGCCGAAAGAACCGCCCTGTTAGGTCTTTACCACGACGTGCCGGAGATTATCACAGGCGATATGCCGACACCCGTAAAATATTACAGCAAAGATATGCGTAACACCTTTGAAAAAATCGAAAACAATGCGTGTTCATCTTTACTCGAAATGCTCGACGACGACATAAAAGGCGAGTACACCTCATTATTTTTCAAGGACGAAAAGGACTCTGACCTTTGGCGGCTTGTAAAGGCGGCGGATAAATTAAGCGCATATATCAAATGTATCGAAGAGCGAAAGGCAGGAAACTCCGAGTTCTCCGACGCCGAAAAATCAACAAAGGCGTTGATTGACTCCCTTGACTGTGAGGAGGTCGATATTTTCATAAAAGAATATCTCCCCGCTTATGAATTGCCGCTTGATAAGCTGAAATAGAAAACAAATATTTGCACCTTGTCAATCATAAAAGTGCAATTTTTGCACTTTTGCTTTCCAAAGACAAGTGCAAAAATTAACCCCGTTCAATGAACGGGGTTTAATTATATCTGTCATTCTTTTTCTTCTGTTCTTGTAACCGCAATGCCGAGGTCGTTGAGCTGAAGCTCGTCAACGGGTGCGGGACATTCGGTCATAGGCTCCGAAGCGTTTTGAACCTTGGGATATGCCACAACATCTCTCAAGCTCTCGCAACCGAGCATCTGCATACAAAGTCTGTCAAGACCGATACCCATACCACCGTGAGGCGGAGCTCCGAAACGGAATGCATCAAGCAAGTAACCGAACTTCTCGTAAGCCTCTTCCTTTGTAAGACCGAGAAGGTCGAAAATTCTTGACTGAAGCTGTGGATCAGTAATTCTTATTGAACCCGAAGACAACTCAATGCCGTTAAGTACAAGGTCATAACACTTTGCCCTAACCTTGCCCTTATCGGTTTCAAGGTAATCAAGGCAATCGTCCATAGGTGCGGTAAAGGGGTGGTGCATTGCAAGCCACTCGCCGCTTTCCTCGTCGTACTCGAAGAACGGGAATTCCGTAATCCAAAGAAGATTGAACACGCCCTCGGGAATTATATCAAGCTTCTTTGCAACAGTCTGTCTGAGTGCGCCGAGTATTGAAAGAACGTGGTTATTATTAGCGTCTGCGATAACAAGAAGCACATCACCCTGCTTCAAATCTGCTTTAGACGAAATTTGACTAAGTTCTTCTTCCGTCATAAATTTGGCAAATGAGGAAGCCATACCGTCGGGAGTCATTCTTATCCAAGCCATACCCTTTGCGCCGCTACCCTTTGCCTGCTCGGTAAGCTTGTCTATCTCTTTTCTTGTAAGCACAGAAGCTGCATTTTCAGCCTTTATCGCTCTAACGCTGCCGCCTGCCTCAATAGCACTCTTAAAGACAACAAATTCAGAGCCTTTAACAATATCGGTAAGGTCGATAAGCTCCATTCCGTATCTTGTATCGGGCTTGTCTGAGCCGTACCTCTCCATAGCTTCCTTAAAGGTAATGCGGGGCAACGGAGTGGGAATATCAACACCGAGTGCGTCCTTGAACACACGCTTAATATATCCCTCGCCCATTTCGAGAACATCCTCCATCTCAACGAAGGACATTTCAAGGTCAATCTGCGTAAATTCAGGCTGACGGTCTGCTCTCAAGTCCTCATCTCTGAAGCAACGGGCAATCTGCATATATCTGTCAAAGCCTGCAACCATTGAAAGCTGCTTATAAAGCTGCGGAGACTGCGGAAGCGCATAGAAGCTGCCGTTGTGAATTCTCGACGGAACAAGAAAATCTCTTGCGCCCTCGGGAGTAGAACGGATAAGCATAGGAGTTTCAATCTCAATAAATCCGTTTTCGTCAAAATAGTCTCTTGTAATCTTCGCAACCTTATGCCTGAAAATAATATTCTTCTGCAAATCGGGACGACGAAGGTCAAGATAACGATATTTAAGTCTTGTCAGCTCGCCCGTCTGCGAATTCTCCTGAATTTCAAACGGAGTTGTCTCGCTCTTTGCGAGAACTCTCAATTCCTTAACCTCAATTTCAATCTCGCCTGTGGGAATATCAGGGTTTTTAGCGCTTCTCTCCCTGACAGTACCTGTTGCGGCAAGAACATACTCACTTCTAACAGAAAAAGCCTTGTCAAAAACCTCTTTGTCGGTGCTTTCGGTGAAAGCCAATTGAACAACGCCCGTTCTGTCTCTCAAATCGACGAAAATCAATGCGCCGAGGTCTCGCTGACGCTGAACCCAGCCACAAAGAGTAACCTCTCTGCCGATATCCTTTGCGGTAAGCGTGCCGCAATAGTCCGTTCTCTTAATTCCCTGCATTGTTTCCATCAATTTTGTCCTCCAAGTATATCTGTAATTTCAAGTCCCTCAATGCCGTAGCCGTCAAGCGAATCCATCGCCTGCTTTATTACGATCGACTGAAAATTATCCGTGAAATCCGCAAGCTCTATCTCCGCCTGTGTGCCGTCCGACATATTTTTAAGCACAGCCCTGCCGCTTTCAAGCTCGCTGTCGCCGAGTACGACGGTATAAAGAGCGCCGATTTTATCTGCATATTTCATCTGAGCCTTAACGGACCTTCCGACCGTATCAAACTGCGCCGAAAGTCCCTCGTTTCTCAAATCCGTAGCAAGAGCCGAAGCTTTTATATTAGCCTGCTCGCCCATAGAAGCGATATAAAGGTCGCATTTTTTTCTTTCGGGGAACTCGGTTTTCTGCGTGTCCATCAAAAGCATAAGTCTTTCAAGTCCGAGAGCGAATCCGCAAGCCGGTGTAGGCTTACCGCCCATTTCCTCAACAAGTCCGTCATAACGGCCTCCACCGCAAACAGTCCCTTGCGCTCCGATTTCGTTTGACACGAACTCAAAGACCGTTCTTGTATAGTAATCAAGACCTCTTACGATTGTCGGATTAACCTTGAAATCAATATTATTAGCTGTTAGATATTTTTTAACTAACTCAAAATGTTCATTACAATCCTCACATAAATAGTCGAGAATTTTCGGTGCGTTTTCTGCGATTTTTGAGCATACGGGACTTTTGCAGTCAAGTATTCTCATCGGGTTTTTCTCAAGTCTTCCCTTGCAGGTGTCACACAAAGCGTCATAATTAGCTTTGAAATATTCCTTGAGTGCCTCCTGATATTTTTTACGACATTCGGGACAGCCGATTGAGTTTATTTCAAGCGAAATATTGTTTACGCCAAGATAATTGAACACCTCGTTCGCAAGCAAAATAATCTCCGCATCCTGTGCCGCACTTCCTGCACCGAAGCACTCGACTCCGAACTGGTGGAATTCACGAAGTCTGCCTGCCTGCGGCTTTTCATAGCGGTAACAGGGCGTAACATAGTAAATTTTCTGCGGCATAGCCTCATTGAAAAGTCCGTGCTCAAGGAAAGCTCGCACCGCACCTGCCGTTCCCTCGGGCTTCAAGGTTATTGACCTGTCGCCCTTGTCCTTAAATGTGTACATTTCCTTCTGAACAACATCCGTTGTTTCGCCGACAGAACGCTGAAAAAGCTCGGTGTGTTCAAAAACGGGGGTACGCATTTCGTAAAAGCCGTAATTTTCGGCAATTTCACGCATAGCCGCTTCGATATATTGAATTTTATAGCTGCTTGACGGCAATGTGTCAAGCGTACCTTTGATTGCGTTGGTAATAAGCGCCATAGATTTCATTCCCTCATTTATACAGAATTACCCCCTCCGAATCGGAAGGGGCGATTTTATTTAGTGATGTTCGCCATTCTTCGGGTTAACAATATCTCTCCAGTCAAGGTCGCCCCTTGCAAGGCTGTGTATAAGTGCCTCCGCAGTAGCGATATTAGTAGCGACGGGTATATTGTGAACGTCGCAGAGCCTTAAAAGATTAGCTTCATTCGGCTCATGTGGCTTAGGATTAAGGGGATCTCTGAACATAAGCAAAAGGTCGATTTCGTTGCAAGCAATCCTCGAACCGATTTGCTGATCGCCGCCTTGAGAGCCGCTTAAAAACTGTGTAATTTTAAGACCTGTTGCCTCAGAGACAAGCTTGCCCGTAGTTCCCGTAGCGCAAAGATTGTGCTTTGAGAGTATTCCGCAATATGCAATGCAAAACTGCGTCATAAGTTCTTTTTTCTCATCGTGTGCTATAAGAGCTATGTTCATATATCTTCAACTTCCTCCCTATTAAACTCTCTCGTATAGTATAATATCAAATTTTCTTTCATTTTTCAACTGTTTATCAATAAAAATCCTTTTGTTTGAACAAAACGTTTTCGCCCAAAATGCGTTTTGCCGTTCTTAAAAATGCATTAAAAGCATATTTTGAAATTTTGCTTCCGTTTGAAAGCAGCCTCACGCTGTCATCCTCGGGAATAACTCCGATAAGCTGCACCCTTGCCGAGTCAATGACGTCATCAAGCTTCATCTGCTTTCCCGACTCGACCTCGTACCTGTCAAATCGGTTGATAATCATTCTGATATCAATATCTTTATCTGCTTTCAGCACCCTGCCTACAGCCGCATCCGCACTTCTCACACAAACAGGGTCACCGGTTACCACTAATATTGCCCTATCACAAACCATCGCCAAAATTTTGTGGAAAAAGTCAGAGCCTGCCGACGAATCAACAAAAACAAAATCATAATCCGTGTCCGTGTGCGAAAGCAGATTTGAAAATGCCGCCTCTGTTATGCTGTCTGAAAAGTCCGACGGTGCGGAAAGCAAATCGGGCATACCCTCTCCGCTGACAACCGCCTGTGAAAAGGAGCAGCGTTCTTCTATAACATCAAGCCAGTTATAAACAACCTTATCCCCGATATTCATAATAAGGTCAAGGCTGCGAAATCCGACGTCAGCATCAATAAGAAGCACACTTTTACCCATTGAGTGCAAAGCGTTTGCAAGCCCTACCGAAACAGACGACTTTCCGACTCCGCCCTTTCCCGACAAGACAAGAATTTTCTGAGCCATTTCCCTCACTCCAATCAATTAAGCACCGTATTCTGACTGTCTATCGCATCAATCTCGCTTGCAATTCCAAAATACGCCTTATAAATATCAGCAACAAGCATCGCCGTTGCAGAACCGCTGTTCAAGTTCTCAATAGCCACGCTTACGGCTATTTGCGGATTGTCGGCAGGTGCAAAGGAAATCATAAAGCCGTTAAGACCCGACTCGATTTTGCCGCCGACCTTCGCCTTCGACTCCGCAGTACCTGTTTTCGCCGCAACCGATACAGGCAAGCTCTTAAACGCCGAAAGTCTGCCGCCGAGACGCATCATACCGTCCTTTACAACATTTATGCTGTTCTGTGAAATTCCCGTTTCATTGAGAACAACGGGTGTGCTGTCTATAATAGTCTGCGAGTAATCCGCAGTTTTTACGCTTTTTACAAAATGCGCCTTGTATCTTGTTCCGCCGTTTGCAATCGTCGCAACATAATTACAAAGCTGAATGGGTGTAAACAGGTTATCCGACTGACCGATAGCCGCCTGAACGGTATCGCCGGGATACCACGTTCCGCCGTGAGCTTCACGGTACTCTATGCTCGCAAGCACGCCCTTTGATTCGTTTATTTCGACGCCCGTTTTCTGTCCGAGTCCGAGCCTTGTGCAATAGTCGTTCATTTTTTCAATTCCGAGCTGTCTGCCCGTCTCATAGAAGAAAATGTTGCACGATTGATTTAACGCTTCCGCAACCGTAATCGCCCCGTGTGCGTGAAGGCATTTGAACTGCGTATCCTGGAAGTAGGTGTAAATTCTGTTACAGGTTACTCTTGTGTCCTTTGTGATAACTCCCTCTTCAAGTCCTGCAAGCGCAATCGCCGCCTTAAAGGTAGAACCCGGCTCATACGTACTTTGAAGAGCTCTGTTCCAAAGCGGAGATGACTTGTCCGCAGAAAGTGCGGAATAGTTATCGTAATATGTCGTAAGGTCATAGCTCGGATAAGTAGCACAAGCAAGCACCGCACCGCTGTTGACATCCATCACAACCGCCGAGCCGACCGCAGGCAAGCTCGCCTTATCCTTATACTGTGCAATGAAGTTCGCAAGAGCCTCCTGCACCGCAAGCTGCAAGTCGGAGTCGATTGTCAAAATCACGGTATCGCCCTGAACAGGCTCGGTTGTAATCTCGGTCGTCTTGCTTCCGCTTGAATCGGTAATCGTGCTCTCAACACCGTTCGTGCCTCGTAAATACTGCTCCATTGCGCTTTCGAGTCCGAACTTACCGATGGTGTCATCCATTGCATAAGCACGAAGCTTCAGATTTTTCTTTTCCTCGGTTGTAAGATTTTCATTCTTGACCGCCGTGTTATATTCTTCAGTCCTCTTGTTGTATTCCTCTGCATTAAGCGGTCCTATTGTACCGATTATATGCGGAGCAAGTGTGCCGTTTAGATATTCTCTTTCGGTAGTTACCTGAATTTCAACCCCTGCATAGAAGCCGCTGTTTTCCTTAATCTTCGAAGCGAGCTCAACCGAAACATTGTCCGCAAAGGTATACGGATTGGAGGTGGCAAACGCATTCTTTTTAAGGGAATAACAAACAGAAGCGATTTTAAGTGCATCCGCATCCGAATACTGTTCAAGCTTAAACTTGGTTTTCAGCTCGTCAAAGCAGTTTTGCGCCGTCGCATACTCGTTGAGATAAAGCACGTTTTTGGATTTTAGATATTTTATATCTGCATCCCTGTCAGCCATAAATTGCACGTTTCCGTTTTGGTCGAAGTAAAGAGGAATGTCGTTATTCCACTCCGTGCCGTAGCTTTCAAGCAGGTGTATCAGAGAAATTATAATCTCGTTCCTCTGCTCCTGTTCATCCGTTCTCGGAAAGTAAGAACCGTTGAAGATAACGGAGTTTACTTGCTTGTTTGTAACAAGCGGCTTTCCGTTGCAGTCGAGAATTTCTCCCCTTGCCGCCTTAATGGTTGTATCAGTTTGCTTGAGTGCAACCCTCTCAACCGTCGCTTCATCAGCGTTCGCAATCTGTATTCTGAAAAGGTCGGCAATAAATAATGAGAAAACAAAAAGCACCGCTACGGTAAACGCAACAGTCCGAAATTTAGTGCTTTTGGTTTTATCGTTCATTTACAGCTCTCCTTTCACATATCAAAATTCGTGTGCAGTCTTTGTAAGCCTCATAAGATACCTGACTATCACATAATATATCGGCGTAAACAAAACGGTGTAAATCGCCGACGGCAAATAAAATCTCAAAAACAGCCAGACGGATGAGTCCATACCCTGTGCCGTAACAAAGAACAGCACATAAAACACCGTATAAAGCAAGGTCGCCGAGCCCGAGAGAATCAGCGCCGTCAAAAGATGGTTTCTCATAAGAATATTTATGAGCAAGCCGCATCCGCCGCCGATTATCATAAGGAACAATGCGTTATATCCGTCCGCAAGACCGAACACGCCGTCCCACAACGCTCCCGCAAGCGCTCCGAGCAACGCACCGACCACCTCACGTTCAAACATTCCAAGGCACACAATAAGCGGTATGAGTAAAAACGCCCTTGCGGAGAAGATTTCAGGAAACCATCCCCTTGTGTTTTGCAAAATGTTAGTAATCAATATTAAAATAACAAAAACAGTTCTTCTGAATATTATCAGCTTTGTATTATTACGCATTGCCCTTACCCTCAAAGTCAGTAATTACAAATGCGTCCTGAACCTCGCCCAAATCAATCTGCGGAGTGACCTCGGCATAGTAGGAGACGTCGCCCTCCTCCTGCTTCACGGACTTGACCGTGCCGATAATAAGACCTCTCGGGTATATTCCTCCGACGCCTGAGGTGCAGACAATTCCACCCTCGGCTATTGCGGTATCCTTTGTAAGTCCTGCGAATTTAACGGTTGCGGTAAGGCTCATTTTAACCGTCGTGTCGGTATAGCCTATTTCGCCCGTTCTTATCTCATACGCTGCGGCATTGACCTGCGGATCGTAAACAGAAAGCACGATACAGGTTGTCGGAGTTACCTCGCTGACAATTCCGATAAGATATTCTCCGCTTATAACAGGGTCATTCACGCTCACGCCGTCGTTGCTTCCGCAGTTGAGCTCAAATGAATCGAAGGCATCAGCCGAATTTCTGCCGATAACCGTTCCTGCGGTAAATTTGAAATCGGGATTTTTTTCCTTAACGCCGAGGAAATTTTCATAAGCCTCGATTTGCTTTTTCATTTTTTCATAATCAACAAGCTTTTTCTGATAATCCGCAACCTGCTCTTCAAGCTCCGCAACCCTGTCCATATACGAAGCCGACGAAACAAATCCGCCTTTTACAAAATCAAGTTTTTCCGAAATAGCCGTCGAAAGGCGAGACAGCGGAGAAAATACGGTGCTGATAGCGGAAGTCAACGGAGAAGCCGCATTGCCGGAGGATACACCTGCGATAATTCCCGCAAGAAGTATAACCACGAGCAAAAGCAACGCTCTGAACGTATTGCTTCTGACAAAATTCTTCAACTGTATCACCTACCGTTCGTACAAAAGTGCAACAAGGCGGGCATAACACCCGCCGTGGAAATAATTATCAATCGTAATATCCCTTTTCCATAAACTTGGGATTTTCCAAGCACATACCCGTTCCGTCAACAACGCAGTCAAGCGGATTTTCGGCAATGTGAACAGGGATTTTTGTTTCAATCGAAATAAGCTTATCAAGACCTCTGAGCAATGCGCCGCCGCCTGTAAGCATTATACCTCTGTCGATAATATCCGCCGAAAGCTCGGGAGGAGTTTTCTCAAGAGTCGAGTGGATTGTATCAAGTATCTGATTTACCGGATCGGAAAGAGCCTCTCTGACCTCTTCGGATGTGATTTCAATGTTCTTGGGAAGTCCGTCAAGCAGGTTTCTGCCCTTAACGTCCATTGCGCCCTCGCCGTCATAGGGATAAGCCGAGCCGATTTTAATCTTAATATCCTCTGCCGTTCTTTCGCCGATAAGAAGATTGTGCTTCTTTCTGATGTAAGCGATAATAGCCTCGTCGAAATTGTCGCCCGCAACCCTTGCCGACTGCGCCGTAACAATATCGCCGTAAGAAATAACAGCAACCTCAGACGTACCGCCGCCGATGTCAACAACCATGCTTCCGACCGCATCCGAAACAGGGAGACCTGCGCCGATTGCCGCCGCCATAGGCTCGTCGATAAGGTTTACAAGCTTTGCGCCTGCCGAACGAGCTGCGTCATGAACAGCTTTTCTCTCAACCTCTGTAACGCCCGACGGGATACAAATGAGCACTCTCGCCCTTGAAAACGGAGATGAGCTTATCGCCATCTTTATAAATTCCTTAAGCATATCCGAGGTTATATCAAAGTCTGCGATAACGCCGTCCTTAAGAGGTCTTACCGCTGTGATTGAACCCGGAGTTCTGCCTATCATCTGCTTTGCCTTATCGCCGACAGCCTCAACCTTCTGCGGATAAGCACTGACGTTTACGGCAACAACCGAAGGCTCTCTTATTACAATTCCTTTGCCCTTAACGTATACCAATGTGTTGGCTGTGCCGAGATCGATTCCGATATCCTGTGAAAACAACATATCTTTCTACTTCCTTTCATTTTCTTCAATCTGTATTACACCCATTTTATCAATTAACATTATAACCGCAAAATGTAAAATTCTCAACCTTTATAACGCAAAAACTTATTAAAATTTTGTGAATTTATATGTTTTTGAACCTTTCGGAGCTCCTGCGCCAATGAAAAAGGTACTGTTGAGCAATTCCCTCGTAATTCTTCATACATTCGGGAAGCCCGTTAGGATACATTTCCTCGGTAATTCTCTTGACCCAAACGTCAACAGGGAACGCATCTAACTTTCCGAAGCCGTACAAAAGCGTGCACTCCGCAACCTTTTTGCCGACGCCCTTGATTTTAATAAGCTCATCTCGTCCGAATTGTATGGGCTGACTGTCTATCTTTGCAAAATCCACTTCCCCCTTGCTGACCCTTTGAGCAGCGTCAAGAATGTATTTTGCGCGAAAACCGGCACGAAGCGGAGACAAATCCTCGACCGTGAGCATATTTAATCGCTCCGCACTCGGAAAAGAATAAGCGTTTTCTTCTATCTGTTCTCCGAAGCTCTCGCAAAGTCGGGAAATTATGCCCTTAATTCTCGGAATGTTGTTATTTTGCGAAATTATAAAAGAGCAAAGCGTCTCCCACGGCTCCTGTCTTAAAATTCTGATGCCTGCGTATTCCTCACAAGCCATTTTCAAGTTCCCATCCGTTTTGAAATTATCCGTTATCGTCTTATAGTCCCTGTCAAAGTCAAGGTATCTGCGAAGCGTTTTGTTGAAATCCGCTTCGGTGCAGCTGCAATACAGAATATCGCCGTCCTGCTTTAATGTGTATTGCTTTCCCGACACAACGCCGCACATATTTCCGTTTTCGTCCTTTTCCCAACGGAACGCCTGACCGCAATCGAGCATCAGCTCCAAATTAAACATTTCCGGCGTCTTAATCTCAAACTGAAAACCGTCCATATCATCACTCCCAAAAAAGTACACAAAAATCACAGAAAATTATATTAAAAACCCACAATGTGAATTTGCACAAAAAGTTTTGCGGGGCTTACTCAAAAAATAACTACCAAACGTAATATTTCGTAAAGCTATAATAACTTACAGTATTTACCTGTGAATATCGAAAAGTTATAAACATTTGGCGAAAAGTGCGGCAAAAACCGAGTTTTACACCGTTTTTACGTCTACTTATCAACATTTTGAACGGTGTTTTGAACATTTTTAAACAAAACAAAAATATACAATCTGTAATATTTTCCGTGAAAATAATTTTGTATAAAATCCCATATTGACATAAATTCGGCTGCAAACTCACGTATATTTCAGCCAAAATATACCATACTAAAATCAACAAATCGAAAAGGACACGGCAACATGATTAAAGGTGTAAACAGACAGGTTCTTGAAGTCCACGAAACAGGTACAAAATACTTTGAAAAAGCATTGTTTTTTGTAAAGCCGGAGTATTCCACGCTCGGCGAAAGACGACTTAACGAAAAAGCCCTGCAAGCTCTTTCAGGCAATGATAAAGTTCCCGTCACTCGCCGTGCAAAGATAAAAAACGTCGTGTTGAAGATTGTCTGTCTGCTTCTGTCCGCAATGACCGGTGCAGGAGTAACCCTGCTTTTAAGATAATTCCGTCCTTTTGAGAATAACCGCAGAAGTGCCGTCAATAAACACGGACTCTCCGCAATTATATCCGCTGAAAAGCCGTTCACTGTTGTGCCAACTCTGCGGTAAATTATAAGTAATACCGTTTTCATTTCTGTTGGCTATGATGAGCAGGCTTTCTTTTTTGCCCCGTCGCTCAAACGCAACGCAGCCGAGAGCCGCCGACACGGGGTTAAACTCTCCGTCCTTTAAGCACTCGTTTTCTTTTCTCAATTTTCCGAGACGTACATAATGAGCGTGCAGCTCACACTTCGTATTATCCCATTCAAAGTAGGCTCTGTTGAACGGATCTTTATAGCCTTGCATTGAAATCTCGTCGCCGTAGTAAATGCTCGGTACGCCCGGAAGCATAAACGCAAGTGCAGAAGCCATTTTCATAAGGCGTACGCCCTTTTCCTTCTGCTCGGGCGACAAAAAATGCTCGCTCTGCCATTGTCTGTCCCTGTACTCGCAGCTTTCCCCGACAATACGGGTTATAGCTCGCTCGGTGTCGTGAGTGCCCATGTGGTTCATCATAACATCAAGCGCCTGCTTAGGATAATTGCCGATTATCGACATCACTCTTTTCATAAAATCCTCGGCAACGCCGTATCTTGCAAAATCAAGCACAGCGTTGGCAAAGGGATAGTTCATAACGCTGTCAAACTGCTCTCCGAGCAAAAATTTTCGTCTTTGACCGTAGGAAAATTTATTTGTGGCATCCTCCCAAACCTCGCCGAGCAAAAGTGCATCGGGCTTCGCCTTTTTAACCGCAAGCCTTACCTTGTCAAGAAAGACATCGGGCAATTCGTCGGCAACGTCAAGCCGCCAACCGTCTGCACCTAATTTGAGCCATTTTGCGATAATTCCGTTTTCACCCGTGATGAATTCAAGGTAATCCTCGCACTCCTCCGTAACCTCGGGAAGCGTGTCAAAGCCCCACCAAGAAGCGTACTTATCGGGATAGTGTTCGAATTTATACCACTTGAAATACGGCGAGTGTTTTGAGTTATATGCCCCGCCGTCTCCGTAACGATGCTGTTTGTTAAAATAAACGCTGTCGTCGCCCGTATGCGAAAAAACGCCGTCAAGTATAATTTTTATATCCTTTTTATGTGCCGCCTCGCAGAGCGAAGCAAAATCCTTTTCCGTGCCGAGCAACGGGTCGATTTTTGTATAATCGGCTGTGTTGTAGCGATGATTCGAGTGCGCCTCAAATATGGGGTTGAGATAAATGCAGGTAACGCCGAGCTCCGAAAGATACGGTAGTTTTTCTTCAATTCCCTTGAGGTCGCCGCCGAAATAATCGTTGTTTAACACCTTGCCGTTTTCATTCGGTCGCCAATAGGGTTGATTTTCTGTATCGGTTCTTAAAACTCTGTCTCTCGGAACATTTTCCTTTTTTTCACCCGAGTTATAGAAGCGGTCAGGGAAAATTTGATAAATAATTCCGCCCTTCAGCCAATCGGGAGTTTTGAAGTCCGAGCTGCAAACGGTCAGCTGCCAATCGGAGGCCTCTGCCGTAAGCGACGAAAACACACCTGTAAAATCCGGTGACTTGCAAAGCTTGGTTTCTCCCCACGGAGAGGAAATGTCAAAATGATACCAATAAAGTCCTGCGGTGGAAATTTGAGTTTCTATGTCCCAAACCTCGTGCGAGTCGCCGTACATTCCTGCCCAATACATACCCTTTGACTCGTAATTCTCCTGTGAATCGCCTCTTAAAGAAAAGCGTGCGGAATTTGCGCCGAATGAGCGTGGAACGATAATCCTGAATTTCACGGTTTCGCCCGTCTCGACTGCGCCTTTTTTACTTTTATAATATTTATCTTCCGAATTAAACGCTGTTATTTCCATTTTCTTTACACCTGTCCGCCGTGTCTTGTTTTAATCACATTCTTATAAATTATATCACATACGTTTAGATAAATAAACCGAATTAAAATATTTTCAGCAGAAGAAAGCTTCCAAAAAAGCCTTATTTTGCATAAAAGCCGCTTGAAATTGCAATCAATCAGGCAAAATTGTCTTAAAACAGCACTTGAAGTTCACACGAACCTGTGTTATTATCATATTACAACAGCAAAAGGATTGATGAATATGTTAAAGAACATCCCCGGAACAGTCCTTGAATGGAACGACGCTTTAAGCCAAAACGCCTTTGCGGTTTTATCGCCTGTTCTTTCGGTTACAAAAGGCTTGACGTTGTCGCAATTAAAGGAATTGACGGGACTTGAGGGCTCTACAATTCAAAATTGGGTAAAGCGTGGCTGGGTTGAACGTCCGAGCGGAAAGCGTTACGGTGAGCAGCAAATTGTCAGAATTATACTTATAAATATGCTCAGAAGCTCTATGCAGCTTGAAAAAATAATCGCTCTTATGCGCTACATAAACGGCGAGGTTGATGACAGAAGCGACGATATTATCCCCGATCGCAGACTTTTCAGCGTGATATGCTCGGTAATTTCACAGGTTGACAAAAAGCAGACCACCGACAAAGAAATCATAAAGGAAATTATCGAAAATGAATTAAGGGACTATGTCGGTCCGAACGAGGACTCAAAGCAAAAGCTTGAGGGCGCGGTATTTTGTATGGTGCTCGGCTTTTTCTCGGCGGAAATCAAAAAAGATGCAGAAGCAGAATTTTCAAAGCTTTTTGAATAAGGAGGATTTCTATGATCATCACAACAACACCGTCTGTTGACGGAAGAAAAATCGAAAAATATCTCGGCGTTGTATGCGGAGAAGTAATCTCGGGCGTAAACTTCGTAAAGGATTTTGCGGCAGGGCTTACTAACTTCTTCGGCGGTCGTTCGGGCTCATATGAGGGCGAGCTTATCGACGCAAGAGAGCAGGCACTTCATGAGCTTGAGCAGCGTGCTTTAATGATGGGCGCAAATGCGGTTGTCGGCGTTGATATTGACTACGAAGTGCTCGGGCAGGGCGGAAATATGCTTATGGTATCCGTCAGCGGAACAGCCGTAATACTCGAAAAGCAATAATGTTCTTTCCAAAGAGAAAGTGCCGTAGAAATACGGTGCTTTTTCTTTTTGCTTTGACCGCCATATTGAAATATTTCTCCTAATGCTCTATAATTATCAGCAAGATAAACTTTTCGCAGAAAGAGATTGATAAAATGCTTACATATACCTATGTATCAAAGGGTAATTTTGAATTAAGGGAAAAACCGAAGCCTGTGCTTCTCAATGAGCGTGACGCAATTGTCAGGGTCACGCTTGCAAGTATTTGTTCAAGCGATTTACACATTAAGCACGGAAGCGTTCCCCGTGCCGTTCCGGGTATTACCGTAGGACACGAAATGGTCGGAATTGTCGAAGAAATCGGAAGCGCCGTAACTAATGTAAAGGTCGGCGACAGAGTAACTGTAAACGTTGAAACCTTTTGCGGAGAGTGCTTTTTCTGCAAACACGGCTACGTCAACAACTGCACGGACAAAAACGGCGGCTGGGCTCTCGGTTGCCGAATTGACGGAGGTCAGGCAGAATATGTGCGTGTCCCCTTTGCCGACCATGGATTAAATAAAATTCCCGATACCGTCAGCGACAGACAAGCTTTATTTGTCGGAGATGTGCTTGCAACAGGATTTTGGGCTGCTCGCATTTCCGAAATAACCGAAGATGACACCGTGCTTATTATCGGCGCAGGCCCCACGGGAATTTGCACCCTGCTTTGCGTTATGCTTAAAAATCCGAAGCGTATAATCGTGTGTGAAAAGGACGAAAACCGTATTAAGTTTATAAATGAGCATTACCCCGAGGTGCTTACGGTTGCGCCCGAAGGCTGTGCTGATTTTGTGTTGAAAAACAGCGATCACGGCGGCGCCGACAGAGTGCTTGAGGTTGCAGGTGCAAGCTCAACCTTCCGTTTGGCTTGGGAATGTGCAAGACCGAATGCGATTGTAACGGTTGTGGCTCTTTATGACGAGGCGCAGACCTTACCGCTTCCCGATATGTACGGCAAAAACCTGATTTTCAAAACAGGCGGCGTTGACGGCTGCGACTGTGACGAAACCTTAGAGCTTATCGCACAGGGGAAAATCAACACAGAGCCGTTAATTACACACACCTATCCGCTTTCAAAAATCGAAGAAGCCTATGATATTTTCGAAAACAAAAAGGAAAATGTAATCAAGGTTGCGGTTGACTGCCGAAAATAATTTAATATAAGACAAAAGAAGTGTAGCAATGAAAAAAATCTTATTCGTTTGCCACGGCAATATTTGTCGTTCGCCGATGGCGGAATTTATACTTAAAGATATGGTTAAGCGCAAGGGGCTTGAAAACGAGTTCTTTATTTCATCAAGTGCAACAAGCACCGAAGAAATTTGGAACGGCGTGGGAAATCCCGTTTATCCGCCTGCGAGAGCCGTGCTTGAAGCTCACTCGATAAACCCCGACGGAAAGCGTGCCGTTCAACTGACTGCGAGCGATTATGACAAATATGATTTGTTTATCGGTATGGACAGCGCAAATATAAGAAATATGAAGCGTATTCTCCGTGGCGACAGCGACAATAAAATTCGCAAGCTTATGGAATATACGGGAAGCGGCGCAGATGTGTCCGACCCGTGGTACACAAGGGATTTTGAGCGTTGTTACAACGATATTTACAAAGGCTGTGAAGCCTTGCTAAAAGCATTAACAGAATAAAACGCTCAACAAAAAACGCTGTGCTTTGCACAGCGTTTAATTTTTATTTGCTCTTATTTGCTTTTCTTTTCGATAAGGCTCTTACCGCCCATATACATTCTAAGCGGCTCGGGAATTCTGACTGTTCCGTCCTCGTTAAGATTGTTTTCAAGATAAGCAATCAACATTCTCGGAGGCGCAACAACCGTGTTGTTAAGTGTGTGTGCAAAATAGTTGCCGTCCTTACCCTTAATTCTGATTCCGAGACGTCTTGCCTGTGCATCTCCGAGGTTTGAGCATGAGCCAACCTCAAAATACTTCTTCTGTCTGGGGCTCCAAGCCTCAACGTCAAGGCTCTTAACTTTGAGGTCTGCAAGGTCGCCCGAGCAGCATTCAAGAGTTCTTACCGGAATATCAAGGCTGCGAAAGAAATCAACCGTATTGTTCCAAAGCTTATCGTACCACTCGTCACTCTCCTCAGGCTTACATACAACAACCATTTCCTGCTTTTCGAATTGATGTATTCTGTAAACGCCTCTCTCCTCGATACCGTGTGCACCGACCTCCTTACGGAAGCACGGAGAATAAGAAGTAAGTGCTTTCGGAAGCTCTGCTTCGGGAATGATGGTATCAATAAATTTGCCTATCATTGAATGCTCGCTCGTACCGATAAGATAGAGATCCTCGCCCTCAATCTTATACATCATATTTTCCATCTCTGCGAAGCTCATAACGCCTGTTACAACGTCGCTTCTTATCATAAACGGCGGAACATAATATGTAAAGCCTCTGTCAATCATAAAGTCTCTCGCATATGAGAGAATAGCCGAATGAAGTCTCGCAATATCGCCCGAAAGATAATAGAAACCGTTACCGCTTGTCTTTCTTGCGGAATCAAGGTCGATACCGTCAAAAGACTCCATAATGTCAACATGATACAGAATTTCATAATCAGGCACAACGGGTTCGCCGAATTTTTCAAGCTCAACATTTTCGCTGTCGTCCTTGCCTATCGGCACATCCTTGCCGATAATATTCGGAATGACCATCATTCTCTTTTTGATTTCAGCAGCAAGCTCCTGCTCCTTAACCTCAAGAGCTTCAAGTTCCTCGTTGATTTCTTTAACTTTTGCCTTTGCACTTTCAGCTTCATCTTTGAGGCCTTTGCCCATAAACATACCGATTTCCTTGCTGATACGGTTACGGTCGCCTCTCAATGCGTCGCCCTTTGTTTTTGACTCTCTGTATTCAAGGTCAAGCTTAACTACCTCGTCAACCAAAGGAAGCTTTTCGTCCTGAAACTTCTTTTTAATATTTTCCTTTACTGCGTCGGGATTTTCCCTTAAAAATTTAATATCAAGCATTTTTATATCCTCCGATATTCTTAATCATTTATTATTCAAGATTTTCAAACTGTTTTGAAAGCTTTTCAAGGTCTGATTTCGAGAAAAATTCAACCTCGAGAGTTCCGCTTCCGCCCTTTGAAACGAAAACCTTTACTTTTCTGCCAAGCATTTTTGAAAGTGCAATTTCGACCTCATCATAAAAGATGTCACGCTTCTTTTCACGTTTTTCGGGCGATTTTCTTGTTTTCTGTGCGCTCTTTGCAAGTCGCTCTACGTCACGAACGGAAATTCCGTCCTTAACAACAAGCTGTGCGACTCTCGAAGCCTCTGCCGTATCCTCAAACGAAAGCAACGCCCTTGCGTGTCCCATTGAAATTTTGCCGTCTCTTACAAGATTTGAAATATCCTCGGGGAGATTGAGCAATCTCAAGCTGTTTGTAACCGCAGTTCTCGATTTGCCGACTTTTTGAGCCGCTTCCTCCTGTGTGAATCCAAATGTGTCAATAAGAGTTTTTATTCCCTGTGCTTCCTCGATTGCATTGAGATCCTCTCTGTGCAAATTTTCGATAAGAGCAAAAATGCTCTCCTCTTCATCCGTCATCTCACGGATTGTAACGGGAACTTCGGTAACCCCTGCCATCCTTGCCGCTCGGTATCTTCTCTCACCTGCAACGAGACGATAACTGCCGTCCGCCATAGGTCTTACAAGCAACGGCTGTAAAACTCCGTGTTCTTTTATCGAAGCTGAAAGCTCTGCCAATGCCTGTTCTTCAAATATTTTTCTCGGCTGGTCACGGTTAGGCTCTATTTCGTTAATTGAAAGTCTGACACTTTCGCCCGAAGTCGGTTCCATAGCGTTATCATAAATAAGAGCGCTCATACCCTTACCCAAGCCGCCTTTTTTAGCTGCCATATATTTATCCTCCTTATGCCTGAGCGTATGCTTTAACTTCTTCCGGATTTGACTTTGCAAAATAATCCTCGTCAAAGAAAGATAGTGCGTTTTGACCGTTATTTGTAGTGGTCACAATAATATATACTCCGCCTTGATACCAAACGTAATTTGTCTTGTTCGTTTCATAGGTCACTTCTGCGTGCTTTCCAAATTTTTTATCATAAGACGAAATTGCGTCATTGAGAACAAAGCCTGTTTTTTCAGTTGTTACGTACTGTATCTCGCACAGACGCATATTGTAGTCATATATAAAATACACTACGCTCTCGACGCCTTCGGAAACAAACGGCAATCCACTCTTTTTTATTGCAAAAAACGGAACTGCGCTGTCATTGACTTGAATTTCAGTCTTAACGCCTAAAGCATTTTGCGTTTCTTCAATGCTCATACCCATTTTTGCACCTAAAACATCTAAATTGCTGTATTTGTATGTAACTGCCTCTGTCATCGTTTTTTCGGTGGTAATTATCGGCGCAGGCTCAAACTCCTCGGTTTTTCCGCATGAGGTAAGTAATACAGAAGCTAAAACCAATAAAATTGCTATCGGCGTTATATTTTTCATATAACATACCTCCATTACTGCTTTTTCAAAAACTCATCGGCAAGAGCCGCATAGGCAAGCGAACCTTTAGAATTTCTGTCATAATACATAATCGGCTCGCCAAAGCTCGGTGCTTCCGAAAGTCTGACATTTCTCGGAATAGTTGAGGAATACACCTTTTGCGGAAAGAACTTCTTAACCTCATCAACAACTTGATTTGTAAGATTCAGTCTGCCGTCATACATTGTAAGCAGCACGCCCTCAATTTCAATATGAGGATTATAAAGCCTTTTAATCTGCCTGACCGTAGCCATAAGCTGAGCAAGACCTTCGAGAGCATAATATTCACATTGTATCGGCACAAGGAAGGTATCGCTTGCGCAAAGTGCGTTAATTGTTATAAGGCCGAGTGAGGGTGGGCAATCAAGGAAAATGTAATCATAATTGTCCCATATTTCCGCAAGAGCCATCTTGACAAGGCTTTCACGCTTTTCAAGCCCAATCATCTCAACCTCTGCTCCTGCAAGATTCATATCCGACGGAAGTAAATCAACATTTTTGAATTTTGTGTTGATTACCACATCGGAAGCCTTGACAGAGTTTATAAGCATATCATAAGTTGAATTTTTGATATCTCTTTTATTTATACCGTATCCGCTTGTGGAATTTCCCTGTGGGTCAATATCAACAAGCAAAACTTTCTTTCCTAAAGCGCCTATTGCGGCGGAAAGATTGACAGCAGTCGTGGTTTTACCCACTCCGCCCTTTTGGTTAATAATCGAAATGATTTTAGACATTCGCTTTTCACTCCATATATCTTAAACCCCGAAACGAGTAGTTTTTATCCGTTTCGCAACTAAATTTATTGTGCCGTAATATTATAACATAACAATACGCAAAATTAAACACTTTTTGTCAAAAACAAGAGATTTTTATAAATATTTGTTTCACGTGAAACACAGCAAACGGCGAACTCCAAAGGGAATCCGCCGTTTGCTTGTGGATGTGGGGTGTGAAAGAGAAGGATATGGGTATATATAAAACGGCGAGTGCAACAGGGGTATTTATCACAAACGCCCGTTTTATCGGTTATATAGCTTCGTCGGTCTCTCCCGGCAAAGCTATGCGGAGCTGTTCCGATTTCGGAATACGGACAACATATTCTATGTATTCCTCGGTTTCGCTCCTTGCGGCATCCGCTTCAACACCTGCTCGGCGTATCGTGTCAACCGCATGATTTAATGTATTTATAAACAGTCTGACGTCTCTTATGCCTCTCAAAGGATTACGAGAACGGTTGTTTCTGTTTATCATCTGATTTATCATTCGTTCGCTTTCAGCGACGTTTAAGTGCCTGTCAACTATAATAGAAAGTGCTCTTGCCCGCTGATTGTCGTCCTCTAACATCAGCAACGCTCTTGCGTGGCTCTCTGTCAGTCCCGCCCTTGCAAGCTCAAATCGCATTTCCTCGGGCAAGCGTAAAATTCTCAATTTGTTCGATACCGTTGACGGTGCAAGTCCGAGCTTTAGAGCCACTTCCTCACGGCTCATTGCATATTCTCCGACAAGCTTTTCAATCGCCTCCGCCTCTTCAAAGAAATTCAAACTCTGTCTTTGCAAATTCTCGATTATCGAAAACATTGCGGAGTTTTTATCGTCTATGTTTATAACGATTGACGGTATTTTGACCATTCCGACAAGCCTTGCCGCACGAAGCCGCCTTTCGCCCGAAACAAGCTCGTATTTCTTGTCCTCCCGTTTTCTTACGGTTATCGGTTGGAGAATTCCGTTTTCCCTTATGCTCTGTGCAAGATTTTCCAACTCGTCATAATCAAACCTCTTTCTCGGCTGATTTGGATTCGGAACTATCATAGCCTGTGGAATGTTGTATATTTCCGCCGTGCTTTTCACTCTCTGCTGTTTCATAAAAAAGACCTCCGCAACGCTTGTCCTTGTCTAAAGGATAGCACCGCAGAGGTTGTTTGTAAAGAAAAAGCGTTCGTCAAAAATCAACGCTGTTTCAAGGCTTTCGCCATTATTTTATTGGATTTTTTGCGATTTTTGCCGAAGGTCTGGGATACTTTGTCGGAGTTTGCGAAATCTTTTTAATTTCTATAATTCGTCTCGGCATTTCTTCGGTCAAATCAAATACTGTATCGTTTTTAATCCTTCCGCCGAGTATTCCAATCGCATTTTTTGCTGACTTTATTTCATCATCAGACGCCGCAGCCTTCATTGAAACAAATTCTCCGCCCACCTTTACAAAGGGCAAGCAATATTCTGAAAGATTTGTGAGATTTGCCACGGCTCTTGCGGTTGCAAAATCGTATTTTTCACGGTACTGCGGCTTTTGCCCTGCCTCCTCCGCCCTTGCGTGAACAACTTCCGCTTTAACGCCTGTTTCATCAAGCACGTTTTGAATAAAGCCCAACTTTTTCTTTGTAGAGTCAAGAAAAGTCATTTTTATATCGGGTCTTGTAAGCAAAAGCACCAATCCGGGAAAACCTGCTCCTGTTCCTACATCAATAATTTTCGCATTTTCGGGAATATCCACTTTCCCAAAAAGAGCAAGACAATCCGCAAAGTGTTTGACCGTTACATCATCAGGCTCGGTTATTGCCGTAAGGTTAAATCTTTTGTTGGTTTCAACAAGCATTTCGGCGTACTTATCAAGCCTTTCAAATGCGTTATCGTCTATTTCAACTCCGAATTTTTGAATTGTAGCGTATAGCAATTCTTTGTTTAACATAATTAAATCCCCATTTTAGCCAAATAGATAAGTAAAACCGATATATCCGACGGCGAAACTCCCGATATTCTCGACGCCTGTCCGACGGAATGAGGTCTGATTTTTGACAGCTTTTCCCTTGCCTCAAGCCGTAAGCCATCGATTGCGTTATAATCTATATCCTTCGGTAAAAGCTTTACCTCAAGACGTCTCATTTCATTAATTTGTGCCTGCTGACGCTTTATGTAGCCCTCGTATTTAAGCTCGATTTCCACCTGCTCGAATATTTCAGGCGGCAAATTGGGACGCTCGGTATCAAACGGTGCAAGGTCGTCATAGCTTATCTGCGGACGTTTTATAAGTTCTATAAGCTTCATTCCTTTGTTCATAGGCGCTGTTTCACGTGAAACAAGCAGCTTTTGCAAATCCTCCGACACGTGTATCGTAGTTTGAGCAACTCTTTTCATTTCATCCTTGATAAGCTGCATTTTATTAAGAAATTTTTGGTAACGCTCGTCACTTATCAGTCCGATTTCGTGTCCGTAGGGTGTGAGCCTTATATCTGCGTTGTCCTGACGAAGCAAAAGTCTATATTCGCTCCTTGAGGTCATCATTCTGTACGGGTCCATACAGCCCTTTGTAACAAGGTCATCAATAAGAGTTCCTATGTATGAAGATGCACGGTCAAGGATAAACGCATCTTTACCCTGTGCCCTGCGTGCTGCGTTAATACCTGCTATCAAGCCCTGCGCCGCCGCTTCCTCATAGCCTGACGAACCGTTGAACTGTCCTGCCCCGTAAAGTCCCGATAAATCAAGAAATTCAAGGCTTGGTTTTAACACCAACGGGTCAACGCAATCATATTCGATTGCATATGCAGTCCTCATAACCTCGACATTTTCAAGACCTTTTATTGTTCTCAAAAACTTCAGCTGAACATCCTCGGGTAAGGATGAGGACATTCCCTGTAAATAGAGCTCTTCCGTATCAAGTCCGCACGGCTCAATAAAGAATTGATGGCGGAGTTTATCGGGAAAGCGTACAATTTTATCCTCGAAGCTCGGGCAATATCTCGGGCCTACACCTTCGATTTTACCGCTATACAACGGCGAACGGTGCAGATTATCAAGAATTACCTGTTTTGTATCATCATTTGTGTATGCAATATAGCAAAAAGACTTGTTTCCGTCAGCCTTTTCTGTTTCAAAAGAAAACGGAGTTTCGGTTTCGTCCCCCTCTTGCTTTTCAAGCACCGAAAAGTCAATGCTTCGTCTGTTTACTCTTGACGGAGTTCCTGTTTTGAATCTGCGCAACGGTATTCCGAGCTTTTTAAGTGAATTTGATAATTCGGTTGCGGGGAACATTCCGTCAGGTCCGCTTTCATATGAAACTTCACCGATATAAATTTTACCGCCTAAAAATGTTCCTGTCGCAAGGACAACACTTTTTGCCGTGTAAATTGCTTCAAGCTTTGTTTTTAATTGCCACAAGCCGTCATCAGTCTGTTTCAAATCAATAATTTCTGCCTGCTTTAGGTCAAGGTTTTCCTGAAGCTCGACAACGTGCTTCATATATTTTGAGTATTCACGTCTGTCTATTTGAGCACGCAGAGAATGAACCGCCGGACCTTTTCCTCGGTTTAACATTCGTGTTTGAATTTGTGTTTTGTCGGCAGCCTTGCCCATTTCTCCGCCGAGAGCGTCGATTTCACGCACAAGGTGTCCTTTCGAAGTGCCTCCGATAGAGGGATTGCACGGCATATTTCCGACTGAATCGAGATTTATGGCAAAAATTATAGTTTTCGCACCGAGCCTTGCCGAAGCAAGAGCAGCCTCAATTCCTGCGTGACCTGCGCCGATTACCGCTACATCATATTCTTTTGCAAAATATTCCATATAAAAAACTCCGTTTGAGTCAGTTTTGTTTCACGTGAAACATTATTTTCCCACACAAAATTGCGAGAAAATTTCATTTACAACGCTTTCAGTTGCCTTTTCTCCCGTCAAAGTGTCAAGGCTTTCAACCGCAACATCAATATTCACATTCAAAGCGTCTCTCGTCATTCCGATTTCAAGTGCGGAAATGGCTTCGTCAATGCTTTGCAATGCAGTCTTGCAGCAAGCAAGCTGTCTTTCATTCATCAACGTTGCCGCCGACGTGTCAAAATCGGCAGTTCCGAGAACTTTTTCGATTGCTTTTTCAAGCTCTTGAATTCCGTTTCTGTCTTTTGCAGACAGATAAACAACATTTTCAAAGATTTTGTTGATTTTTTCAGCGTTGAATTTTGTATTAAGATCGGTTTTATTGATAATCGCAACAGCATTTTTACCGTTGCACATTTTAATAATTTCCATATCCTCGTCGTCAACTTCGGTTGAGGAATCAAAAACGGCAAGCACAAGCGACGCTCTGTCAAGCTTCTGCCTTGTTCGGTCAACGCCGATTTTTTCAACCGTGTCTTCTGTATCGTGAAGTCCTGCCGTATCGGCAAGTCTCAGTACATTGTTACCTAAAGTAACAGTTTCCTCGACAATATCCCTTGTTGTTCCTGCGACAGATGTTACAATCGATTTTTCGCAGCCCGACAGAAGATTCATAAGGGTTGATTTTCCGACATTCGGCTTTCCTACTATTGCCGTTTCAACCCCTTCAATTATAATTTTTCCGACGTCAAAGCTTTTGATAAGCTTTTCAAGCTCCGCCTTTGCCGTCAAAAGAGTTTCTTTTAATTTATCATCTGACAGATCGTCTATTTCTTCGTCAGGATAATCTACCCATGCTGCCATCTGCGCCGCAATTTTCTTTAGCGAAAGCGAAATCTCCGATATTTTTTTATAAAGAGCACCGTCAAGTGTGTTCAGCGCAGCGGATTTTGCCTGCTCCGATTTTGCAGAGATGATGTTCATAACAGACTCTGCCCTTGTCAAATCCATCTTGCCGTTTAAGAAAGCTCTTTTTGTAAACTCTCCTGCCTCTGCCGGAACAGCTCCGTTTGCAAGTGCAGCTCTTAAAACCTGCTTTGTAACAAGCAATCCGCCGTGACAGGAAATTTCCACAACGTCCTCGCCCGTATAGCTTTTAGGTGCTTTGAATACGAGTGCTACCGCCTCATCAACGCATTTTTCTTCAAAAAAAACCTTGCCAAACGCCGCTTTGTAGCCACTCAGTTTTTCCAATTTGATACCTGATACGGTTTTGAAAATTCTATCGGCTACAGACAGGGCGTTTTCACCGGAAATTCTTACAATTCCGATACCGCCTGCGGCTTGTCCTGTTGATATAGCGGCAATAGTGCTCATATTTCCACCCTTTTCTTCTAAAATAATAAAATCGGGAGAGGAAGTCCTCGCCCGATTTTCACACGAGGGAAAACCCTCTTATTCTTCGTCGTTTTTCTTAACTTCGATTTTTCCGTAAACAGATGCACCCGAACAATCGTTTTTCTTTTCACGGTTTTCGGAAATCTCGGGAACATAGGGGTCCTTCTTAGGACGTCTTGAACGTCCTCTGTCGTTTCTGTCTCTGTAACCGTAATTTCCTCTGCCGCCGTTTTCGGGAGCAATTACAACTCTTCTGTCAAGATCTGTTCCTGTTGAGAACGAAGTCGCACCCTTTACCTCTTGAACAGCGGTATGAATAATTCTTCTCTCATAAGGATTCATCGGCTCAAGAGTTATGTTTCTGCCACTCTTTACTGCACGGGCAGCCGTTCTCTTTGCAAGTGAAACAAGAACGTCAGCTCTCTTTTCACGGTAATTGCCGACGTTTACAGATACTCTCTTATAACCTGAAATGCCCTTGTTGGCAACCATTCTTACAAGGTACTGAATTGCATCAAGAGTTTCACCTCTTCTGCCAATAACTATACCGTAATCGTCGCCGCAATCAAGTTCGAAGGAAATTTCCTCGTCGTCTGCATAAACCTCAATCTCGCATTTTTCCATACCGAGACCGAGAATAATCGATTTAAGATATTCTGCTGTTGAATCATACTCATGCGTAGGCTTAAGAGTTGCTTTCTTCTCTGCAAGAATTTCAGCGACAGACTCTCTCTTTTCAACCTTTGCAACAGTCTTTTTTTCGGGGGCAGGCTTTGCGCCTGCATCCTTTTTTGCTGTTTCTTTTTTACTAACAGTCTTTTCTTTTTTAATTTCATCCGGTACTTCAACGGTAATTTTAACCTCTGCGGGAGCACCGCCGAGAAGTCCGAATAATTTCTTTTTTTCGGGCATTTTAAGAACTTCGATTTTATACTCGTCGAATTCAGAAAGTCCCAATTCAAGCAAAGCTGAATTCTTTGCTTCTTCAACGGTGGGAGCTTTTTTAATACATTCTTTAATCATAACTGAACACCTTGTATTTTAATTATTTATCTTCTGCTTCTTTGATTTTTTTAGTATTGTTTTCCTTAGAGCGACGGTAAATCGTCTCATCTACCATAGCCCTTGCAAGAACCTTTTTCGGTTCGTACAAATGGTTGAGAACAATCATCTGTAAGAACGAAATTGCCGAAGACATAATGATATAGATGCCGACACTTGTCGGGAAAAGGAAGGCAAAATAAATCTGCATTGCAGGTGTGAAAAGCATCATACAACCCATTTGAGGATTTTTTGCCATTTCAGGATTTGTCTTTCTCTGACGGATAAGCGAATAAACGCTCATAGCAAGAGCAATGATACCTGTGATTATCGGGATTGCCCAATATGCGTCAAAGGTTTTGAAATCCGGAGTGTGTGCAAGGTCAAGACCCATAAAGCTGAATTTTGATATAAACAATTGGATTTTATTTATAAGTTCGGGTGTAAGACCGTTTATTGCACTCTTGTCAATTTTATCCCAATGCTGTAAAGCATAGAGTTCAATTCTGAAAGCAGATTTTGCTTCTGTTTCCGTAAGGAACGGCATAACCGCTTCTTTAAGTGAAGCAACAACTGCCGAGGGTATTCTCAAAACCATTGAGAAAGGATGATAGTTTACCTGATAAAGACCGATCATAACGGGGAACTGAATAAGCATGGGGAGACATCCGCCGCCCATAGCATTAAAGCCCTCACGCTGATAAAGTTCTTGTGTTTCCTTTTGGAGACGCTGTTGGTCGTTGCCGTATTTTTCTCTCAATCTTCTGAGTTTCGGCTGAAGACGCTGCTGCATCGCAATACTCTTCTGCTGTTTAATTGAAGAGGGAAGCAGGCAAAGCTTAACAATAACCATCAAGAAAAATATAGAAACGAGATAGTTTCCGCTTAATGCATAAAATATTGAAATAACAAATCCGAAGGGGACTCCCAATATTTCATATAATCCGTTCATAAAGTTACTCATTTATGTTCCTCCGAACAAAATGCCGGGCATTTTATTTTCTTACTTTTTTGTTTTTCTTTTCCGGAACAGGATCAATTCCGCCCGGGAAAAGAGGATTACACCTCATAAGACGACCTACTGTCAACAAACCGCCCTTGATAATACCAAATCTTTCGATTGCCGTGACCGCATATTGTGAGCAAGTAGGATAATACCTGCATCTCGGCGGAAAAAGCGGAGAAATTTTTTTCTGATAAAACCTTATTATTTTAATAATGGCCTTTTTCATTTAAGTATACCCGCTTGGTTAAACATATCAAGCATAATTTCTTGAATATCCGTACTTTTGAGATATTTGGTTTTAGTTCTTGAAACAAAAACAATATCATACGAGCCTTTAATTTTTGGCTCAACACTGCGCCAAGCAGCTCTGATAATTCTTTTGCAGCGGTTTCTTTCAACCGCACATCCGATTTTTTTACTTACAGTTATTCCTATACGACAAATTCCCGCACCGCTTTTTTTAAAATAAACAACCAGTGCAGGATTTGTATAGGATCTGCCCCTATAATAGAGGCGTCTGAAATCACAATTACGATTTAAGGTTACCGTACTCAAATTATTTACCTATTAGTAGGACAACTGCTTTCTGCCCTTTGCTCTGCGGCGAGCAAGTACTTTTCTGCCGTTTCTTGTTGACATTCTCTTACGGAAACCGTGTTCCATCTGACGATGACGCTTTTTCGGCTGATATGTTCTTTTCATCGTTATACCTCCGTTTCATTACAAAAATAATCTGCGGAAAGATATTATAACTAAATGACATAAAAAAGTCAAGATTTAAGCCGATATTAAAGTATTTCTGTCTCTTATACACATCTGACGCTGCCGACGAC
>ERZ1026898.11-NODE-11-length-131596-cov-25.692963_pt1 | contig 131596 bp, 161 predicted proteins | sample MGYA00380178_ERZ1026898 | MGnify/ENA primary metagenome ERZ1026898 (study PRJEB33269, sample SAMEA4719814) | human gut metagenome | biome: human-associated habitat; feature: organic feature; material: feces | place: Cameroon | collected 2013-10 ...
GTGGTTAACTTATACAATGCGAACACGCTCGACCATAGGGCAAGCGCTTAAAACCGCGTATAACGTGTTTAAGATCCATTCTAAGCCCCTATAATGCCTAACGCGAACGCTTATAGCCATAAGCACTAAACACGTCTTAAACAGCCTTAGAACAGTCTTATATTTAATTGTGCAGAAAGTGTGAAGATAATGCAGCGTGGTATTTGATAACCGCGTATAGGGGTATATTTGATTCGCACTTTGAAATAGCAAACGAACACGAGACACGGTAACAACCGCGCGGGGGCTAACGCAAGCGCTCGCGAGGGGGTTGACACCTAGTAATGTTTCTAGCGCACACGGTGGTACGTAACGCAAGCAAGCGCAAGCAAGCGCAAGCAAGCGGGAAACACCGCGAGTGAACAACACCGAACACGCGCCCACCCGCAAGGGGCAAATGGGAAACGCGGCGGTGCGAGGCATGCGGGGGCAATGCAACGAGAAAGCGGACGTTGCAATACAAAAGCCCGTTACCGTGCGAGGTGCGTTTGCAAACGAATAAAGCGAGAAAACGGACGGCGGCAACGCCGAACGAACAAACCAACAAACGCGGCGGCGAATGTTGGCGCTTTATTAATCATAAGTTCTCACCCGATTGAGCGAGAATCGGGAACATTAAGAACCAACAAACTAAAACAGTTTGTTGAATAAGATTCATTCCCCCACAACGTGGGCTATTCGCTAGGACGTAAAACCTAGTAGAATGGGATCAGATCATGATTAAATTCAACCTCACCGCCGATACGGTACGCAATATTTGCATCGCAAATGAATGGTACACGGGCGGCACCGTCAGCGAGTACAATGAAATGCTTGATTGGGTGCGCGAATATTGTTGCAACCCCGAAAATATCATGTTCGAATTGAACGTGGATATAAGGCTTGAGTATGTTGCGAATAATATTCTCAGCCATAGTGACGTTGATAGACTGCAAGAACTAGCTGATTGCGATTATTTTGAATTGCGTATGCATGTTATCAACACCTTATTGAACAGGTGTTACCTGACGGTCGAAAACTAGGGCGATAAGCGCACATGTTAGCGCATGTGCCGCGCCCTAGCGGATAGCCAAAAGTCCGCGCCTAACGGCACGAATACGATTGATAGGGGATAAAATGAAACTCCGTAGAATGAGCGCCGAAGTAGAACACGTTTCTAATATTACGCTTGAATTGGCAAACGGTGAAACCGTAGAGCTTGAGAACGCCTATGTTCTCTGGTCATACGCTAGCCGCGTTGCCGTATACTGCAAGATGCGCGTGTATCTGTTGCCGCGATACGATTATTCAGTGACAACATGGAAACATGTACACGCATTCATTCAAGACTATTGCGCAGGTGTACGCGATTATGACGCGAAAACTATGCGCTACCATGCAGAACACGAACTCAACAACGGCGAATATATGTTCGCGAACGGTTTGGTTAACACGTACAACGGCAAGGTTTGGGCGCACTAATGGAACAGGTTATAGAACTATTCGGTATCATGCTTTTTGTCGGGGTAGAATGCTTTCTACTAGGAACATTGTACGAACGCAAGAAGCATGAGAACAAACGTAATAGGCGCTAGCATTTGCGGATAGCCTACATTGTAGGGGAATGGATCGTAGATAGCCCATATTGCAGGGCGCAGGATTGGACGGTGTACTATGGCAAAGTACAACTATCTTTATACTTGCGTTTGTGGTCTAGGTTTCGGTAGCTGCTATCCTCGCAAGGATACTGTTATTGAACTTGATATTGCCGCAAATACCGAACGTGGCGCAAAGATGAAAGCGCGAAAAAAGTATGCTGAAATCGTGGGGAAAAACCGTGTAGACAATTGCGGCTATATCGTTGATATTGTCGAAGTTGCCGATATTGCATAACAAGAAACTACTATGTTGCGCCTTGCAACGTGGGCTATTTGTATAATCGGCTATCTGCTAGGACGTAAACATAGTAGAAAGGATCATAGCAATGATCGAGTTTATTTCTTATGATGGCGAGTATCCTAACTTGTGCAGCGGAACCCTCATGCTTAGCATTGATGGGGAAACCGTTGAATTTCCAAAAAACTGCCTGCATTCAGGCGGTTCCGTCTGGTTCGATGACGACTGGAACGCATATGTAGAGTGCGGGGAATGGTATGTAGAGGTTCCCGAAAAGTATGCACATCTTCAAAATAAAATTGAGGATTGCGTTAACGCAAACGTTCCTTATGGTTGTTGTGGAGGTTGCATCTAATGGACAACTTCATTCAATTTATCGCCGACAATGGCGAAACCTATGGGGTCAATTTAAGCATGGTCATAACCATGCTTACGCCCGAAGAAATGGAGAACCTAGGCAACCAAGGCGAAGAGGCAATGCACGTTTTTTTCGCCGAAGAGTTCGACCAGTTGTTTGACCAGGCATTTTCCTACGGACGATAAGCGCAAGGGGCAACCCTTGCCGCGCCCTAGCAGGTAGCCGAAACAATGTAGCTGTTCTAGGGCGGTATAGAAATTTTCATACGGAAAATTTCCCGAACCTAGGAGGAACAATTATGTTTTACGTATATTGTCGTAGCTATTATCCTGTATATGAACCCGCAGAGGGCGGATACTATGTCAGCTGTTCCGAAGTGACGGAATGCGAAGAGTTCTCTACGCTTGAGAACGCATACGCGGAATTTATCGATTCTGTTGCCGAAGCGGAAAAAGACGGGCATGTTGTGTCCAATGCTTCATGGAATTGTGGTTTCAAAACTGTAGACGGAGAAACTCACCTTGATTTTCCATGGGTGGAGTATGATAAAACTGGTTATATCGGCGATGGGTTTATGCTCGCTATCAGTGCGGATAAACCAGAAGATGAACCATATGAGGGATATTGCTAACCTATGGGCATGGCACGGAAAAAGTGCTATCGCCCTAGAATAGCTATGTTGTGTTGTGTAGAAATTCTTAGACGGAAAATCTTTTCGTTAGAAAAGCTAATTTCATGATTGATTGGAGAAACCATGAACACGTTTCAGAAGAACGGCAAGGAATATCGCAACGGTATGCACCATGCCAAGAACGACCGCTATGAGTGCGGAGAATCCTATGTCAAATCACAGCTAACCTATGGTTTGCAAGGTCGCACTGACGCATTCTACAAAGGGTACAAGGACTATTACAATCGCTATTGTCGATAACGGAAAATCTACTCGCTAGAGTAGCGAGAATCTATGGGTAGGGGAAGCCCTACCCTATTTTTTTGTGTCGTGCTAGAAAACTTTGAACGGAAAATTTGTCTAGACCTGTACCATGAGAAAGTTAACCACAGTTAACTATGTCGCTCTCTAATCAATTCTAAGGCGCGTTATGTTGCCAAACGGAACAACTCCCACTGAAAAACAAAACCACGTCTTAGATCGGTTCACAACGCTTTATAGCACTAAGCAGACGGATAAAACAACTACGCTATCATGTCGCAAAACTACAGAATCCTCTAGAAAAATCTAGACGGAAAATCTTTTGAATCATGCTTGACACTCACCCATGTTGCGGTATCATGTAACCAGCTTAGAGAAGGGAAAGCTCATGTCGCTCATAGAAAAGATCACGTGGAAAATCACTCACATGTTTGATGGTGAAAGCGAGAATCCCGAGAAGGAATTGCTCATTGTGCTTGCGATCTTCGGAGCGTTTATGATTGAGCAAGCTATTGCGACATATTTTCAGTATGGCATTATCTAGAAATCACTGGTCGGAAAATCTTTAGAGGAAGGAAAGATCATGGAACATGTAGAGATCAAAGATACCGAAGCACGTAGGCGAGCCATTGACCGTGTGAACGCTGCCTATGAAGCGGAAAATTACGAGCTGTGCGATACTTTGCTTGATCGTTACTGGAAAAAATTCGGGTATCGCAATGTCGGACAATTCGAGGACGCTTGCACTGACGCACGTATCTTTGGGCATGGTATCGGATAAATGGAAAATCCTTAGACCTATTGAGCGCTCTTATGGGGCGCTCTTTTTTTGTTGTCTGGTATGTGTGTTTGGTCGGAAAATTTCTTGAAATCAATCTTGAATAATACTATTGACAATCGTTTTACTTTTGGTAATATATACCTATCAAAAGAAATTACCGAACGGAATTTTTTAGGAAGGTGCCATCATGGAGCGCAAAGAAGCATTTGAGATCGTAGCAAGCTGGATCAAGACTTGCCACGACCTAGCGGAGAACGATAAGTACGAAGCAATGGACGAGCCTAGCGAGCGCGATATGTATATGCGCAGTGCTAAGGCGTGGGAGGAGCGAGAAGAAGCATTCGGAATAATTCTCGGTTTGGCGCGAGGATACGAGTATCATGAGGGCAAATAGGAATCTTAGAGCGGAAAATTTTCCGCTCTTTTTTATGTCATGCGTTTTACAAAACAACAAAAAGCATACTATTATACACAACTCAATTGAACCAGTCAACTTGTGGAGACAATGTGGACACACAACCATACAGAATTTGACGCATGGAAAATCTGCTGTATAATAACGAAAAGCATTTGAACTTAACTCAAAGGAGAAACCAATGCTTTACAAGAATCAAATTGATAACTATAAGTTTCATAATTCTTTATCGGAAAAATCCAAGGCATACTTGCATTCTTGCATGGAGTATGCTAGCACAGAGGAAGATCAAATGATGATTCGCATTGCGGATTTTTGCTTGGCTAATCGTAGTCGCATGTTTTTCTGGTCGGATAATTATTTCTGGGTTGACCGTGGAGCGCCAATGGGTTACATCAATGTGAACATCAAGAATGATTCAAACGGAAAATCATTTAAGCGTAGAGTAGCATTAGGCAAGGAGCCTGAACGTACCATTATGAGCCTAGCACAAGGCTTTGCAGACTTGATGGAAGAGTTGTAGTAGAAATATCTAGACGGAAAATTTTAGCGTCTTAGATAGGCTTAGAATAGCTTAGAGAATAGAGAGCAAGATAGAGAGGGTATAGCATGGAAGATTTTTTGCTCAATACAATATTCAGTTGCACAATGTCTACTATCATAGGTGGAATTATTGGATTTGCTAAGGATAATATCGTAGAAATCGGAAAGACTGTCATTAGTAGCATTACTAAAATCAACCTGTGTTAACAGAAATTCTTAGACGGAAAATCTTTTCGCTAAGGTAGCGAGAATTTATTTGTATTCTCACTTGCACAGTCTAACTAATCTGCTATACTAATTCCCAACGGAAAAACAAACATAGCAGAAAGGCAGCAAGCATGAGTGTTTGGATTATTCTTACGGAGATCAACGGTTACAAGAATATCTATGAGGTATACGAGACGGAAGAAAAGGCACGTCAAGCAGCGGATAATATGCCTTGGCAATATGACAGGCATGAGATCTATGTGTGTGGCTATCACGTGTGGTGACTAGCTTGGAGTGGGGAGAAATCTCCACTCTTTTTATGCGTGGAAAATTGTGTAGAAAATATGAAACGGAAAATTATAGGTAGACACAAACCAATAGAGTAGTATGATAAACCTATCATAGTAGAGAGGTAGAGCAATGATAGCGGTAAGTAAACGAACCAAGGAAGAAACAATTGATTATCTTAGACTATTATCAGATCAATTCTTTGCAGAAGCAGAGAACATGAGAAAGCTAAACGCTATCGCGAATTCTGCTATAGCATCAGCCAAAGCAGAAGCGTATAGTATAGCTGCTTTCGAAATTGAACGCAACATGGAATAACTAATATGAGTGGGCAATGCGCCCACTATTTTTATTTTTACTAGTACTAATGAATGTGTAGAGAATGTGAAGGACAAAGATTCTCACTAGTATTCAATCTAATAAGTAGTATTATTAAGCCATCGAAGGAACCGAACCGAAAGAAAGGTGAGAACATTGGCTATCAAACGTGAATACAAGACCAAGGAAGAGTGCGTAGGTCTTTACATTGACGAGGGATTTGATGCGTTCCCAGCTTGGGTAGTAACTAAGCAGCCTGATTTTTATGAGAACTGGTCTTTTATGGCAACTCTTGATGAGTATGAAGCCGAGGAAGAAGGGGAGGAATACGGATACACTCATGAACCTATGTGGTCTACTTGGTTTATCCCTAATGACACTTGCATTAGGCGATTCATCGAAGAGAATCCAGAAAAGGTTATGGATTGTGGCTTCACTCTAATCTATGATTCTGACGAGGATTTGTTCGCTATCGGCGTAGATGGTTGCGGGTACAGCTTTAGGGATACGCATTTCACACGTCTGTATGACGCAGAAGGTCTACATTGGCACGATGAAGAAGAAGAAGAGAATTAACCAACAACCAACCTGGGGAGCTGTAGTGGCTCCCCATTTTTTATGTGATCGTATTTTTTATTACTTGTGAAGAAATTGTGGAGCGTCTAGGTTATCGGTTGTATTGGCTGTATTCGTGGTATTCTATAACTGTTAAAAGACCTAAGAGAAAGGCAAGAACAATGACTAAGGATGAGCTTGATAAGTTGATTGAAGATGGTAAGACGTTTGATGATCTTATCTATGATTTTGAGTTTGCCAATGACGAACTTGTTAGTCGAGATATTATTCTTGACTTTGCAATTAATCAGATTCAGAACGATGAATTGTTTCTTGCGCGTCATATTCTCGATGCGGTAGACAAGGAGTATGCAGATTTTTATTCCTATGACATGAGCATGGGTACGCTTGAAATGCCAACTGCTATTACAAGTATCGAAGATTTGTACGATTTTGTAGATTAGGAGAAACACAATGAATGTTACCGAACTTAACCGAGATCAGCTTATCGAATTGAAGCAGCGCTATCTTGATATGCTTAATGAATCTGGTGAGCATGAAGAGGTCGTTGGCGTTAGCTATGACGAGTTGGCGAACGCTGACGAGATTGTACCTGATGATATAATCTTTAATTACTATGCTGACATTATCTTTAGCGAAGATGATTTCTTTTGCAGTGCAGCTTAGATGAAAAGTTAGATTAGAGCGGGTATCACTCCCGCTCTTATTGCAAAGAGTTGTTCGAATTGACCATAGATGAATTCAAACTAGTTAAATAAACTCGTAACAAAGGAGATTAAGTTGCAGTTCGATTACAACGAAACTTATCAGCTCATGCGAAAGTTCCACAATCTTGGTAAGAATGAAACTCTAATCATGGATTATCTCTTTGAGCAGAGCGTAGCAGAAGTGACCTATTCACAGCTTGCAAAAGCTATCGGGCAAAAGGATATGAGCAACGTGAGAAAAGCTATCCTTAACCTAGAGCAGATGGGACTGGTAAGCATCTGCCGAAAGTACGATGAAGAGGAAGCGCCGAATAACTCTAATCCTATGATTGCTTGTTTTATCGTAGATGGGTTGATGGAAAGGCTGTTATACGGCACATGGGATACATCTGAATGGGACTGTATCAGACGTTAAATATCACGTCTTAGAATTGACTACAGAGCCTAGAGAAAGGATTGAAGGTGGCACGTAAATACTATGCAGAAGAATGCCCATACGGTATCAGGACTTTGAGCGATTGCGATTCTTGTTTTGTATTTGAATCGCAGATGGAACGTGATAATTTTGTAAGCGAAGATGATATGCACCGATCTGCTATCAGTCGTGACAATGTACGTATAAGATATGATCTTGACGCTGATGAATTTGATAAGCCTGATTATGAATGGCATAACGCAATAGATGGATACCCAGCTAAGGAACGATAGTTATTAGGGAGGTATACTTACCTCCCTTTTCTTTTGTGTAGAAACTGTGAAGTAATGTGTATCTGGTAATAGTATGGTCTGATGTTTGGTAATATATACCCATCGGAAGAACAAAAGAGAAAGGAACTCCCGATGCGTACCGAGACTGTTACATACAAGATCTATAAGTACAACGAACTTTCCGATGATGCAAAGGCTAAGGCGTTTGAATGGTTTGAGAGCGTTCGTGCCGATGAGAACTATATCTTTACCGAGGATTGCGAATATGATTTGAAGGGGCTGTTCCCGAATAGCAAATTGCAGGTGCAGTACAGTCTTACTTACTCGCAGGGTGATGGTCTTAATATCTTTGGTGATTTGTATTTGCCTGACATTATTGAACAGGTTAAGGACGAGTTCACTGAAAAGGAGCTGGCGTTTTTCAAAAACGTGTTTGAGTGTTATTCTGCATGGTTTAACATGTCTCGTAACAATCTCTATTGTTACTGCATTTGTGATAAGCATGATTACACTGGTGATGTTGCTGGTGACATGGAGTGTGACGGTGATAATCGTTGTTTTAATCAGGCGTTTATCAAGCTGGATAAATACGCACAAGAATACTTTACCAATCTTTGCAAAGAGTATGAAGAACAGGGATACGAGTTCTTTTATCCCAAAGATGATACGGAGTTCATCGAGCTGTGCGAAGCTAACGAGTGGGAGTTTTATGAGGATGGCACGTTCTATTGCTAGTGTAGGAATTGTGGAGATTTATATTCTTAGCTGAACACGATTCCTTTAGTGGTAATATGTAACTACAGAAAGAGAAAGGAAGAACAATGGCACTCCACGCTATCTTAAAAGACAAGGACAATGAGCTTTGGTGGCTTGAGGAAGCTACCGATAGCGAAATCAAAGACTATGAAGATTATCTGCTTTACATTGTAGATGATAATCATTCGTCTGGCTGTCACACTTGCAATAAGTCTGCATTGTATGACGATATGACTGGGTATGAAGATTTGATTCAGCGTGAAGGTGAATTGAAAGACGATGAATTTTATGTAGTGCTGTATGATAAGTACTACAAGAACGATAAGTCATACGGTCTTTTATCTTCCGTTGACTTCGGGGTAACAAAGCAGGATATTATTCAGAACGTGCTGAATAACAAGTACGTTGAAAGCGCATTGTACTTTACAGTAGGTCAGATGATGAAAACCACTTTGGACTATCAGAACGGTGTTCACAATGGATAAAACAGAATGGCAAGGCGTGACAAAAAGCTGTTGCGATGAATGCCCAGTAATCAGTATGGAAACGTGCGACCAATGCCCAATTAAAATGTACGGAGACTTGCTTGCTGTACGTGGCTTGTATGGCATTGGGTCTACCGAAGAAGAGAGCGTATCAAAGCTGTTCAACTCTACGATGAGCAGCAAGGAGGACATGGGTAGGCAGCTATGAACTTGTTAGGTTGGTTTATAATACCTGGGCTAGATAATAACAAGGAAATCGAACGCCTTAGAAAGGAATCTAAAGAGCGTATGCTAAAGCCTAGGTGGGTTTATAGGTATCCTTACAATAAGAAGCCTAATAAGACTGACAAGGCTGATAAACAGTAGTCCAGTAGGTGTTTACATTCTTGTAGGCACCTTTTTATTTTTGTGGCAGAACTATACCGCTAATAGCATAGTTTTGCCATTTTACTATCTCGCAAAACTATGCTATTAGCGGTATAGTTTTCTTAATCTGTTCCCCTAAAACTATTCCGATAGCGGTATAGTTTCTTCCGAAATTGTCTAAGAAAAATTTCCAAAATATAGTTGACAAGTAGTTGAATACCATATAATATGTAGACATAGAGAAAAAGCAATGGAACCTTAGAGAAAGGTACGACAATGGAAACCACGATGAACAACAAGGTAAAGACCTCTAGCACAGCACTTGGATGCTTTGTCTATGATGGTCTGTATGAAACCTATATCGGTGAGTTGGTTGGTCTTGTGCCTTATGATAAGCGTACCGAGGTTAATGATGAAATCGGCAAGCTGTATTGCGAGAAACTTTCCGAGTTTCTGTATGACGTTTTGCCTAGTGGCATTGATGATGAATTCGAGATTACCTATGTGGAGACTTTTCATCCCCGCTATTACAACTATGAGACTGATTCTATCAATTTCGTTTTCAAGTATTCTAATGCTGTGAAAGATTGGATTCGTTCACAGGTTAAGCACAACGGATTCGATAAATTCCTGGCTGATAACTTCACTGATCGTGACGGCTTTCTTTCCTTTACTCCAAACAATCGCAAGGATTGGAGCAAGGGTTTTAATCGTAACGATTGGCGTTGCGTGTCTGCTGCTCTTTGGTATATTGCTGATAATAGCAACGATGGTTACAAACTGGCTTTCAATGAGGATGTTTATGATCTTATCACTGAAAACTATGTGCCTTATGAGTACGCAGAACAGTTCTCCAATGGCATGATTGGTGTTGTCACCAGTGAGTATGATGAGGAAAACGATCGTGAATACTTCGATGCATACTTGATTGATATTGACGGTAGCATTGTTAACAGCGTCAAGATGAACGATGAATGGCGTGAGTTTAACGGTAGCGCATTTGCGGCGTGGCAGTACAGCGATATTGTCAATGATCTTACTGATGGCTACAGCTATTGCTATAGTCAGTCTAAACCTTGTAAGGTACCTGAATTTGACAAGGCTGTAGCATAGTTTAGAAAGGAGTATGGCAATGTTCTATGTTTCTATCTATACTATCAGAGCAAAATTTGTAGACTATCTTACATTTTATACACGTGAGAAAGCAATAAACTATCTTAAAGAACATGGGTTTGCATATGATAGCGTAGCTGATACAAGATATGCGAGCTATATTCCAGATGTTTGGTATAATTCTAATACAAAATGCGAAGCAACTATTTTGAGTTATTGTTGCTAACGGATAGAAAGAGAGCTATCATGTTTTATGTAGAGATCATCGGTGAGATGTTCGAACCGATTGAATATATTGATTGCAAAACCCGCAAAGAAGCGCTAGACTATCTTGATGCGCATGGTTTTATTCGTAATACGGTAGGGGATGGGCGTTGCTACGAATACATTCCCGATATTTACTATAATGAGAGTACGGACAAAAGAGCAAAGATCTTTAGTGACAACAAATAACAACACGATGCGACCAGCAAAGCTGTGTTGCCTTTACAGAATGGCAGCTGCGTTCTCCTTTCGGTTTCTTTCCTTTCTCTATCTCATTTAGCAGCTGTCATACACAAGGAGTGGACTTCGGTTCGCTCCTTTTTATTTAGAAACCTACTTGCCAGCTACATTAAACTGATATACAATATGGATAAGATATTGTGATTACCTTGGAGGTGTACGGAATGACCATTAAAACAGTCGGTAAGATCAAAGGCTATGTGTCTCCTGGCATGGCTGCAAACGATAGTTATAAGGTGTATAATGCCACCTATGAAGATCTGTAGGCACGTATGCTTGTGTCTGGTATTCCGTACTTAATCACGTTAATCATCATGACTGCCGCCGTTATTGGAGCAACCATTTTGGTTTCGAGGTTATAGATGAATAAACTATATACTAATTTCATTATTACCGTTGACGAAAGAAATCCTGAAGGTGAAACGTATGCAGGAGAAGTTCCCAGAAGCAGAAGGATGCCATGTTGTCGCTGATGGATATTACGTGAAGCATGGTTATGTGTTGTATGATGTTGTCAATGCGGGTAAGCTGCGCTCCATGTCGCAAAATGGAGAGAACCGCTGCCCCATGTTGCAAGATGAAAGGATCCACCATGTTCGGTAGGAAGAAGAAGTGCTGCTATTGCGGTGACAAGAAGAGTGATCTCTATGTCGGCTTCGTGAAAGATCGGCGAGGAAATATCGAGAATATCATATGTTGCAAAACGTGTGCTGTGTTCCGAGGAATCAGGATTTATCAAGACGATAAATCACGGTAGCAATTGATGGTATGTATTCAAATCTGTTGTGCAACATGATACAATGTATCTGAACATCATATCGGAAAGGGCTGTCGTGTATGTCGCGGATAAAAACAAACGCAACACAGAGCAAGAGGGCGATGCTCAACACCACCATTAAGCAAGAAACGCTAGACGATTTCAAGGCATACTGTAAAGAGCTTGGCTTTCCTATGAACATGATTTTGGAATCTTTCATGTCGCAGTTTGTAAACGGTGAGTTGGTATTGAAGATCGGCAAAGCTAACAAGTTGAAAGTAGATGTTAGAGACGAATAGATAGATAGAATACGTATGTTGTTTTTTTTGACTGGCGCATGTTGCGTCAGTCTCTTTTTTATATGTAGAAATTGTGGTGCGGCATACTCTCATGTTGTTAGTGTGGTATTATTCTCCTAAGAAATAAACAAGGTTAGATGCGATTGGAGATTTCAAAATGAATTGGGAAAACCTTGAAATATATCTGTTCTTATTGGTTCTGTTTTTTATCGCTATCGTGCTTTGCTAAGGAAGGAATGTATATGTATATTGTAAATCTTATGTGCGTATCATTCGGTTTGTCTATATCTGCTTTTGTCATGGCTCTTATTGCTATGGTAAAGACCATGAGAGTTAAAAGCAAAGTTGAGGATATTCGCTTTGATGTGTATCGAAGGAGGAATAAGCGATGATAGATATTCTTACCAAGATTGCTATTTCTGTTTTGATTGCACTTATCATGTTCGATGCCGCTTTGTTGTTTGAGATTGGCTCTAGTGATGTTGAGACTGATAATGCAGAGAACAGTGTTGGCGCTGATGATAAACCACTTGTCAGCGAGGAAGATCGGCGTATGATTGACGAGTATGGCAGCGCGGGAATTGATGTTAGCAATGATAGGATTTTGATTATCACTAAGGACTATGATGAAAATGAATAATAAATTAAAGACTGTGTTATCTGTACTTATTTCTATAATTATAGTTACAGTTGTGCTAATAATATCAGCACAGCATCCTATCATTTATCAATTGCTTGCGTTGATTGTTATTATCTGTGTTATTTCATATGTTGTTTATGACGTATTATAGGAGTAATCATGCATGTTAGGACAATTTATACATGTGATCGCTGCGGAAAAGAATTCGAGGTGACCAGTGGAATCTTTAGAGTATATAAACCTAAGAGATATCTTATGAACGTATTTTATCCACGGTGTTTTTACCCAGATAGATATGATTTATGCGATGATTGCAAGGAATCGTTTGAATCTTGGCTTTACAATCCAGAAGCAGATGTATACTCCAATAAATCAGACTTATCAGGTGAAGCCAAGGATATTTATGATAGTATGTTAGAACGTCTTAGGAGTGACGATGAAGATGCCAGTTAAGACAGTAACACCAACGGCATGTTGTCAGAACTGTTATTGGTGTGGGAGTGGTTACAGAGTAAACAAAAGAGAACATTATCTTGTTTGCATGAAGGATGATTTGTTCGATGACGTGTACCCTATTGTACGAAACGATTATTGTTGTCGTGATTGGCTTGATAGAGACAATAAAGTGGATATGGTAGAAATCTCTAGACGGAAAATTTCTTAGAGTAAGGAACAACAATGGGCTATAGAACTCTTGAAGAAAAGTTTATTGCAGACTATGAGCATTTGGAAGAGGAAAATTCTAGTCTTCGGCAGAAGGTGAAAGAACTTGAATCTCAGTTACAGAAAGATAGTGACGGAAATTTTATTCTTGACACGATGGTGAACAAGGCTGGGCGTAACAAGCTGTTTGATGATTGTACGCTGTACTATACGCCAAATACTCTAGGTGGAGATAAAGGACTCGAAGAATGGGCATTTGAATACTGTAATGATGGTGGAAAAATTCCAGCTTCAGTTAGCTTTAAAGAATTCTTTGATTACTTTGAGGAGGAATTTAATAATGCCTGGGAAGAGGAGTACAACAAGGAAGTAGATGAGCGCAATGAATAACAATCTTAAACCTTGCGCACATTGTGGAAAGAAGGCTTATGTATGTCATATCACACAGGAAAATCACTTAGCTCCTTTCTTTGTCAAGTGCAATGAATGTGGTATGCATACTACAAATAAGCGAACGGAAAAAGAAGCGATAGCTGTATGGAATCGCCGAGTCAAGTAAGGAATAAATAACGATGAATGAGAAAGTTATTGAAGAGATCGCAAATGTTATGGAAATGGTACTTAGTGCAATCGGGTAAGTAGGAAGAGTGAAGTATCTTGTCGAATAAATGTCCACAATGCAAGTATTACGAGCCGAAGGAGAAGTAGTAATGTTCACAATGCTTAAAGCGATCTTCAATGAGCTTGCAAGTATCAATGCAATGCTAGGATCGATTGTTTCTTTTATGAGAAAGCTAGACAACGATGGTGCTATGATGCTTGAAAATGCGATGAATAATCAAAATAGGGCGGTTTATTTGTACGAAAAGGCAGTGAAGGAACATGAACAAGGTTAGCGATCAGGAAAGACGAAAGATTGCACAAAGGCTGCGATACGAACTCCGCCTTATGTACCGCGACAGAGAGTATTACGAATCAGGTAAGGATGTGGTTGAGTGTGGAAACTGGGCATACAGAAGCATTGCACACTCCGTAATTCCGTATAGCCACCTTGGCAACGATTACATAGCAGTCGTTGAACGCTTAGTAGACCTGATCGACCGCGAGACGTGCCGCAACGTAAGCGGTGACCAAAACAGGTTCGAGTGCAGCGAGTGCGGGTTTGAGATGCCGATATGGGACGGAGACGGCGGCTGGATGGCGTTTTACTTTTGCCCGAATTGCGGCGCGGAGGTGGTTAGCGATGAGGATTAGCGATGAAAAACGCAATGAAGTAGCAGATAAACTACGTGACATTGCAAAAGAAGAAGATATCGATGGTTATTCATATACAGAGTTGTGGGATAGGCTTATTGATTTTATCTATGATGACCTTGAAAGCTATGAGAATGCTACTTATGTAGATGATTTAAGTCTTCTTGCCGATTTGATTGATCGACCTGCGGTAAAACCCATTCATCCGTATGATGATATGCCTGATTACATTTTCTGTGGCGAATGCAACACTCAGATTTGGAATTCTGCAAATTATTGTCCGCAATGTGGCACCAGATGTGTTCCATATAGTAAACCGTTTTTTGATGATGAAGATAGGAGAATCTATGAAACTATATGTAGCGATGTGTAACAATGGCGAAGAGTGGGAAGACAACTATGAGTATGTAGATGCAATTTTCTCCACATATGAAAAGGCTGTTGAATATATCGAGAGCGGCGGATTTGTCAAAGACGAACCATCTCGTTGGAAGCAAACATGGACTATTCCCGAGCAAGAATGCGATTACTGGGGAAGCAATGAATACATGTTCGTTGATGAATTCGAGCTTGACAATCCCAATAAAGATGATATTATCTAAGAATCTTAGAAAGACAGTCGTTAAGGAGTTATAAGATGTCTAAGAAGTGTCCTCAAATTTGCGCTAACTGCAAGAACTTCAAGTCTTTTGATGTAGACTTTGATTACCCAGAAGATCTATGCGGTTCATGCAAGGTGAACGGTGGGGAAGTAATGTACGGTGACGATGAGAAGTGCGAGAATTACAGCCAGGTAAAGCACCCTCGTGTCACGAGCCTTAGTTATTAGTGGATGATATAAATGCCAGTTAAGAAGAAGGCTAATAGAGCTGTTATTAATACAACAGTCGATAAGAAAGTATTGAAGTCATTCAGGGATAAATGCGATTACATTGGTTGCAACATGAATGTAGTATTGGAAGCTTTCATGCGACAATTCGCAACGGGAGAATTTACTATCCAGCTAGGCAAAACAAAGGGTTTTGAAGTCAAGCTAGATGAATAGATAATCGAGGGAGATAATATTCTCCCTCTTTTTTATTATATGAAACTTAGTCAAACTACTTGCCAGCTACATAAACGAGTGTTACAATTATTGTATAGAAAAGGACAGAAGCTAGAAAGGGTGTTCAACATGGCTGATTATGCCCCACAAATTAACTATCAGTACAAGTCCAATGTCATCTCGTTCGAGGATCTTAAGAACAAGAAGGATGAAGAGAACACTAAAGTAGCAGATGAGCCTAAACGTATCAGCTATACTGCTGGCAAGTCCACCGAGGTATATGCTTTCCGCACCGAAGAAGAGATCAAGGCTATGATCGATGTGTATGATAAGCATATTGATGAAGCTACCAATGAAAATCAAAGACGTGTAGCGTGTCGCAACAAGATGATGTTTGTTGTCGGTTTGAATATTGGTATTCGCGTAAGCGACTTGGCATCGTTGAAGTATTCCTTCTTCTTCGATAAGAAACCCAATGGAGAATATGCATTCAAGAAGTTCTATACTTTGCAGCCTAAGAAGCAACGCAAGAGCGGTAAGTTCGTTAAGCTATTCTTCAATCAGACTGTTCGTGTTGCTATTGAGAACTACATTGCAGAGTATCCGTTTGAAAGTCTTGATGAATATCTATTCACTTCTAGAGAAGGAGACAACAAGCCATTGGAAACACGTTCTATTTGGCGCATTATAAAGCGTACCGCGAAGGAAGCTGGTATTAATAAGAACATTGGATCGCATAGTCTTCGTAAGACGTGGGCTTATCGAGTTTGGAGCAGCGCGGAAGACAAGAATAAAGCACTGGTCATGTTGATGCGCTGCTTTAATCATTCATCTGCTGTTGTTACGATGCGCTACATTGGCATCATGGATGATGAAATTGAAAAAATGTACAATAGTGTTGAGCTAGGTCTTGATTATTTATAAGGGAAGACAGGAAACATAAGCAAGACAATTAAGTAAAGGTGGCGGCTGTTCTTTAGCAGCCGTTGCCATTTGTATTAATGTTATATGTTGTGTAATATTGACTTAGAATACTACAAGAAAGGGGTACTCATGTGTGAGCAATGATTTTGAGATGTTTATAAAGACATTCGACTCTCCTAATACAGTAAGAGTGGTTAAATCATTACAGACAATAGGAGATTATGATTACTCTCATTGTACGCCGCTTGACATTGAGAATATAATCCTTAATTTAAAACCAAATAGCCCAAAGGCTATAACAACAATCATATATATCATGTCTTTATACGCTAAGCACCTGGGGAATAAAGACATGTTGCATATGATTGAGGACATTGACAGGAACGCTCTTTGGTTATTGGCAAAACCAAATGCAACAAAGAAGTTCATATCCAATAAAGATTTCGAGAACGTTTATCACGAAATAGGGGTACATGAGGAACATAACTCGTTCTATATACAGACGTTGTTCAGGTGTCTTTATGAGGGTATATATTGCGATGATTTGAGCGTTATAAAGAATCTGAGAGCAAGTGATGTGCATGATAACGTTGTTACGCTTAGAGACGATAATGGCAATGAGTATGATATAGCCATATCAGATAGGCTTGCTGATGATCTTGTGAAGCTAGGTGATGTTAATACATGGAGCAGGAACAATCGCTATGGTGTATGCAACATTGCAATAACTGGGTTGCATAAGGATAGTTGTTTTAAAGTTGAGAATAGAAAAGGAAGCTCTGAGTATAGTTATAGGTTCTCCTATTATCGAATACTAAGGAACATTGCGAAGAACTATGTTGGATATAGTCTATTGCCGTTGCAGCTTTATGTGAGTGGCATAATGTATAGGATAGGGAGGATGTTGAAACAACATGATATTGCTATACAAGACGCTTTCTCGGACAATAATAGGGATAAGATTGTTAATACAATAATAACCAATGAACTTACCAGGTGCATGTGCGATACGCCAGTAAGAAACTTTAGGGAAATGGTTAAAGGACATTTAGAAGTATTTGATACTTTCTGAAAACTTTGGAACTATTTACTATTTGAAAAACTTTATAAACTGGTGCTACATTAATAGTGTTGTCTGGTGTATATAAAGGTGTATATACACTTTGCAACACTATTTTTGAGAGGTGGTCTTCTATGTTTGACTATGAAAGATACGGTTTCAAATGCGGTGGGAAGTCAGAGCTTGGTAAGATTCTTGGAAATAAACTGAATCTTAAATCTGTTCATATAGATACATATATTGCAAGTCCATACATATTTTTATTGAGATCTGTTGAGAATAAAGTCACCGCTGCGATAGAGAATGATAGGGTGATCATCAGAAGAAACGACTGTAACAACACGACAATATCCAATGTGCCGTTTGACGTTGTTGAAGATGTGAAGTTCAAGTTTATGGAAGATTGTAGGTTCCAGGCATTCTTCACAGTATTCAATATCTGCTATCGTATCATTGCAGAGGTTTGTTAGAAATTTTTTCGAATTATCATTGACAACTTAAAAACTTATATGCAATAATGTTTCTTGTCAGGATAAATATGGTTATTGAAACAAACCAAAATCCTGGCAAGAGATTGTTGCAAGTATCTAGATAAGATGCTAGGATATATCTCATGAACCTTGACAACAGAATATTCAAAATATTTTGAGAAAAGTTCTTGACATGATAATCTGATCTGATAATATAGTTGATATCACGAAACAAAAGCAATCGACTTAAATGATTGAGAGGAAGCGGTTGTGAAGGTCTTGTGAAGCAACTTGATAACTAAAAAGGTTATATGTTAAGATGTTTGAAGACAGTAAAAAGTTATTGTTTGTAATTAGATTGCAGATTTGCTTCATAAGAACCTCCTTTAGTGGATAACAATCGAAATGTGGAATACTGACATCAAAAGATAGGCAAATATCCACCGACAGATTTAATCCAAAAGAGAAATGTGCTCCTATGAAAACAGCGAATACAAACGCAAAGATGCAATCTAATTACAGGCAATAACAAAGGTTATTGCATATGCAGAAGTTATTGATTTGGGGGTAACTTTTGCATGGGCAGTAACCCGATAACGAGTGCTGTCCACCTGCCTAGTTTGGGTTAGTAATAAGGCTAGGCGTTGTGCATTGCAAACGGGTTTGGTACCCGAAGTTCCTAGGTAAGTTTGTGATGCGTTGCAACTACGATAACGTTGAAACGAAGTCTGGCTGTAGCTTTGTGGCGGTTTGTTAGTTAAACAGCTCCTTGGTAGTTGGAAGAAGGTTAAACTACCACCGCTTATGAAGCACATATTTGATGGTTGGTATGTGTTTCATAGGCGGTTATGAATCGTCTGAATGCATTATCGCAAATGCAGGAGTTGTAGAGGGGCTATCTACAGCAAACTCATAATTTGTCATCGCGGCGGGAGTTGTGATCGAGGGTTCGAATCCCTCCTCCTGTACTTGCGATAATGATAAAACCAACTGGCAACATCGCCCATTAGCTCAGTGGATAGAGCCAGGGTCTTCTAAGCCCCGTGTGCGCCCGTTCGAGTCGGGCATGGGCGGCGTTGCCAGTTGACAACGAACAATCAATTTTGAAAGAAGGTAACTTTGGATGAAGAATGGAGAGATGTTGTAGGATACGAAGGTTTATATAAGGTATCTAATCTCGGAAATGTATATTCATATTATGTGAATAGGAATTTAAAAGGCGGATATACGCTAGATGGATACAGATATGTTGCATTACGTAAAAATAATGTTAGAAAAAATAAATTCGTGCATCGTCTAGTTGGGATTGCGTTCATTGATAATCCAGATAACTTACCATTAATTAATCATAAGGACGAAAATCCAAGAAATAATTGTGTTGATAACTTAGAGTGGTGCGATTACGAGTATAATGTAACATATAACAATGCCCATATAAAAAGAGGGGACAATATGGGTAAGTGTGTTTATGCATATTATAGAAACGGAAATCTTATAGCGAAATACAAGTCAGTTAGAGATGCAAGCAGAATCGCTGGTGTTTCTAGTGGAAGCATAAGCGAATGTTGTATTGGAAATAGACCTGCTGCAAACAATATCGTTTGGTCATATGAAGAATTGTCTATAGAAGAAATCGAACAAAAATTTACGTTATATGATAAAAATAAAATCGCAAGTCAAAACATTGGGGAGTACATAAAGAAAACGAAATCAAAGCCTGTCAATCAATATGACTTAAATGGCAATCTTATAAAATCATATCCATCGGCTAGTGAAGCTGGAAGACAACTCGGTTTTAGTCCGTCTGCTATATCTACGACATGTCGTGGTGAATACAAGCAAACTCATGGATATGTATTCAAATATGTATAACTCAGCAGCAATTACATAATCTCTTAACAATAACGCCGAGTACAGAATAAAGATTGCTTCGAAGCGCTTCTGTAATTGACATGCGAAACTTGAGAAGGGGAGGCTTGGCGTTATTTATATAATGAATTACATTAAGGAGTTCCAATGAAACTTATCGTCAAAGATCGTGGTATGGGTAAGACTATTGAGTTGATTCATGCTAGTGAAGTTACTGGCTATCCAATTGCGGTAAGCACAGAGATACATAGACGGTGTATCATCGATAAAGCAAAAGAGTTTAAGTGTAATATTCCAGAACCCATCTCAATTGAATATGCGAAATGCTATGAGCATGTTCTAGTGGATGAAATTACCATGGGTGGAATTCTATCGAAAGCTGTTAACGAGTATCTTGGAACCGATGTTGTTGCTTGCACTTGTTCGCCAGATTATTCACATGAAGAATATATGAAGATTGAGAAAGAAGATTCTTGTCTCAACAGAGGGTTTGTAATTACTTGTTAATCGAAAGGTAGCAAAATGGGAACAGACATCCATCTTTATGTTGAACATTATAATAAAGAATCTAAGCGATGGGATAGCCTATCGCTTTACAAGAAATCTAGTGAAGACAAGTTCTCACCAGTAGATATCTATGATGGTCGAGACTATGAGTTGTTCGGTCTTTTAGCTGGTGTTCGAAGCATGATAGCCCCATTTGTATTGCCACGTGGTGTACCTGATGATATGTCTTGTGAAGTTTCTAAGGCGTATGGAGATGGTCAATATTACCATTCGCCAACATGGTATGATTGGTGTGAGCTTCAAACCTATGAACGCATATTTGATAATGAATATGATGACGAAGATGATACCAATAGTTTGTGCAAACGTCTTGATGGTTTTATAAATGACATCGAAAAGGTTCTTAACGCCTATGACATTTATTGTCCTAAGCCTGGTGATATCCGCATAGTCATGTGGTTTGATTCATAAGAGTTATCTCCATGCCGATAAAAGCATGTTGATATAAGTTGAGCTGCCAAGACAGCCTGTGCTTAGCTTTTAGCACCGAAATATAAAAGCCCTCTGAAAGAGTCTTGGGAACCTTTCGGTATAGTTTGAAGGAAAAGTAAGGAAAGGAATTAGTATGGTAACATTTGTTATCGGGATTATTGCACTTCTTATTGCGATCCCAGCTATCATCTTCGCTATTCGAATGAAGGTGCCAGAGCTAGTTGAGACTGGTAAAGATGCGTGGGGTGATCCAAAGACGAACGAGAATGAGGTTCGTAACGCAAGAGCGAATAAGCGTTTTGCTACTATTGTTGCTTCAGTATTTTTTGCTTTTGCAATCCTCTTTGGTGCAGTATCTTGTATCTACTCTCAGGATATCGGTGAAGTAAAGGTAATTCGTAACTTCGGTGGTTCTCTTGGCGGTGTTAGCACTGAAGCTGGCTTTCATCTAAAGGCTCCGTGGCAAGATACGATTACCTATGATGTACGAAACAACATTCTATCTTTCATGGGTGATAGTGAGAAGGATCAATTTGAAGGTGGTTCCGCAAATGGCTCCGCTGTAACCATCAACGACTCGTCAGGCACGTCTGCTACGATTGATATCCAAGTGAACTATTCTCTTGACCCAGAAGCAGCAGAACGACTTTATGCCGACTATGGTACGCAGGAGAATTTCGTAAAGTCAATTTGTGCAGTCGATATCCGCGCCATTCCTCGTGAGGTAAGTGGAAGGTTCGATACCATCAGTATTCTTACCACTCGCGGTGATTTTACTTCGGCAGTGCAGGAAGCATTGACTGATAAGTGGAAGGATTACGGTCTTGTTGTAGAGCAAGTTTCTATTCAGAATGTAGTGTATCCTCAGTCTATCATCGACAAGTATAGCGAAGCTACGGCAGCAGAAGTTGCTAAAGCGACCGCTGAGAACAACCAGAAGGTTGCTGAAGTAGAAGCACAAACTAAGGTAACTACCGCCAAGGGTGAAGCTGAAGCAAATGCAATTCTTGAGAAGTCTCTAACTGATAAGGTTATTCAGAAGCAATATGTTGAAACCCTTAAGAGCATTGGCGAAAATGGAAATCTTGTGGTTGTTCCAGAAGGAAGCAGTCCAATCGTTTCAACTGGTAAGTAGTTGATGTAAAATATGATTGCCTTGGAGCCTTCGGGTGACCATGAAAGACAGCAGTTACGGCTGTGTGCAAGTAGCAGATGAGTCTGTGAAAGCTTAATGCGAAAGCGATTATGTGTTTATAAGTTATAACAGGAAAGAGTTAACGGTGAAGTTCTCTAACTTTGAAATGCGTATGTTTAATGAAGCTCATAAAGAAGCTAAGAAAGGAACGTACAAGCAAGTTAAAGTTGGTTGTGTTATAACTTATAAGCACAAGATTATTGGCAGGGGTCACAATCAAGATAAGACCCACCCTATGCAGAAGAAATACAATCGTTATCGAAATTTCAATAATACAGAAGGCGAATTTGTTAAGGACTATGCACATGCAGAAACGATTGCGATAAACTCCATTCCATTTACAACTGGCATTAAAGTTGATTTTTCAAAAGTCAAGGTATTTGTGTACCGCGTTTGTCCAGGAAAGCAATTTGGATACGGGAACTCAAAGCCATGTCCAGCCTGTATGAATCTCATAAAGGATTTAGGCATAAAGAAAATCTATTATACTGATGACGATGGATATAACTATCTTCAATTGAATTAGGCATAATGTTGGTGCAGTCTTAGGATATGGCTGTTAAATGGCTAGTGAACACGTTATGAAGGTACATATCTCATAAACTAGGAAGCAGCAGCCAACGCAGAAAAATAGTTTGAAAGGAATGTATGTCTATGGAAACGAACAAGAACAAGAAGTATAGTTGTTGTGAATGCTGTGACGATTGCTATGATGGTCGCAGTAATATTCGTATTACAAGGGATTACATTTATGACATTCTCGACAAGTCAGAAATTATCGTGACCACAGTTTTCGATAAGTGTACTATTGTGTCATGCAAACTTCCAAGTGGTTTTGTGATTGTAGAATCATCTGCCTGTGTTGATCCGAACAACTACGATGAAGATTATGGTGCAGAGATTTGCATTGATAAGATTGTCGATAAGCTCTATGAACTTGAAGGCTATCTACTTCAAGAAGCTCTTAGTCTGAATAGCTATGGCGAAGACGAAGATGATCTATCAAGTGATTACGAACGTGTAAATTATGATTACGAAGCTAAGTACCATGACTTCGACCCTATGGATGACTTTGATGATTTCTATGAAATCTATGCTGGATATATTCGCAAGTAACTAGGAGTCTATATGGGTATTTATCTAGATGAAGCTGCTACCACTAAGCCAAGTCCAGAAGTAATCAGCGCTATGATGCCGTATCTATCTGAGAAATGGCATAATCCATCTTCGCTATACAGCTGGGCTTCTGATGTCTCTAAGGATATCGCAAAGGCGCGTAAGACTGTTGCTGATTTTATCAATGCAGAAGAAGACGAAGTGTTCTTTACATCTGGTGGTAGTGAAAGCAACTGTTGGGCTATTCAAGGTTTCGTAACACATCGTTCTGCAATCGAGGAACTACCTTGCATCATCACTACAAACATCGAGCATCATTCTATTATGGAATGTACTGCGATGATGAATATGCTGCCATGTCTTGTTTGGTATGTTGGTGTTGATGAGTATGGCAACGTTGATATCGAAGAGTTGGAAGAGGCTCTTAAGTGCATGACTAAAGAGACTAAACCTAGTAATGTTCTAGTGTCTATTGGAATGGCAAACAATGAGATCGGCACTATTCAAGATATCAAGAAGCTTTCTGAGATAATTCATTCATATGGCGCAATCTTCCATACAGATGCAGTGCAAGCTTTCGGTCATATTCCAATTGATGTAGAGGATATGGGTATCGATATGCTTAGTGCAAGTGGGCATAAGATTGGAGCGCCAAAAGGTATCGGCATTCTTTACAAGCGCAACGGCATTGAAATCAACCCTCTTATCTATGGTAGTCAGATGGATGGTATGCGTGGTGGAACTGAGAATGTTCCTTATATTATCGGCATGGCTAAGGCTGTTGAGCTTATTGAGCGATATGCAAAACCTGATATGTGTCAGAGAATTGCATACATACGAGATTATTTTATTGATAAACTAGAGAACATCGGTTGCAAGCTCAATGGTTCTCGTGAGCATAGGTTGCCAAACAATATCAATGTGACTTTACCGCATGGTCTTAATGGTGAATCTATGTTGTACTGCATGGATCTATGTGATATATATATCAGTACGGGAAGTGCCTGCAATTCTAAGTCTATCGAGCCATCACCTGTTCTTAGTGCAATTGGCTTAGGTGACAATGCTTACAATTCTATTCGCATCACTTTCCCTGTTGGCATCACAAAGGAAGAGGTTGATGAGGTTGTGAGCGAAATGGATAGACAGATTAATATTCTTGTAAACAACTAAGGATATATGCTAAGAAAGGTAAAATCATATGCTTATTAACGGTGAACGAGCGCTGGCTTATACTGTGACGATTGATAGCATCACGCCCATTGAAGGTGCGGATAACATTGAGTTGGCGCATGTGGGTGGCTGGTGTGTAATTATTCGCAAGCAGGAATATAAGCCTGGTGACATGGCAATCTTCTGTGAGATTGATTCCAAGCTGCCAGAGAAAGAATGGTCTGAGTTCTTGCGCCCTAAGAAGTTCAAGGTGAAAACCTATCGACTTGGTAAGTTTAAAGTTATCAGCCAAGGCTTGCTCTTACCTATGAGTATTCTTCCAGAAGGTAATTATGAGATTCACACTGATGTAACCAAGACACTTGGCATTACATACTACGTTGCTGAAGATAATGCGCGTAAGGCTAAGACCAATCCGAATGCAAAGTACGACAACATGTGCATACGAAACAAGAAGTTTGCTTATAAGCGTTGGTGGAAGTGGTTGATGAAGCGTCTGTGGGGTCGCAAGCTGCTGTTTGCTTTCTTTGGTAGTAAGAAAGATAATCCAAAGAAGTTTCCTAGTTGGATTAAGAAGACCGATGAAGATCGCATTGAAAATTGCATGTGGATGCTTGACAATAAAGATCCGTTTGTTGTCACAGAAAAAATTGATGGTACTTCCACTACGTTCTTTATTGACTATACGAAGTCGAAGCGTAAGCCAGAGTTCGGTGTGTGTTCTCGCAATGTACGCCAGGTAGATATGGATCAAGATACCTACTTCGATTGTCAAAATGTTTATTGGGAAATGTGTTTCCAATATGAAATTGAGGATGCATTGAAGAGTATTGCTAAGGAATACAATGTAGACCGTGTTGTTCTTCAGGGTGAAACTTATGGCGAGAGTGTTCAAGGCAATCCATATAAGCTGAAGGAACGTAAGTTCGCTGCATTTAATTTGGTTTTCAATGGCGAGCGTCTTGGCTCTCTTAAGGCAAAGAGCATTCTTGATAAATATGACATTCCGTTTGTTCCTATCATTGATGAGAATTATATCTTGCCAGATCGTGAAGATTTTGAGGAGTTCAAGAAATCTGCTGACGGTATGAGTACAATCAATAAGCAGACTAGACGAGAAGGCTTTGTTTATCGTAGTCAGGACGGTAAGCAGTCATTCAAGAATATCAGTCGCAATTTTCTCTTAAAGAAGAAGGATTAAATAGTGAATAGCACAAAACCAGTGCTGACGGTTATGGTAGGCTTGCCAGGGAGTGGCAAGTCTACTCTTTCATATAGGTTGGCACAAGAAACCAATACAGTTATCTTTAGTTCCGATGAGCTTCGCAAAGAAATGTTTGGAGACACTGAAGATCAGAATCATAATGCGGATGTGTTCAACGAACTTCATAAACGTATCAAACATTGTCTGAATAATGGCGGTAATGCTATTTACGATGCTTGTAACATTTCTTCTAAACGTAGACGAGCTTTTCTTAGCGAGTTGAAGAAAATTGATTGCGTTAAGAAGTGTGTTATTGCGGCAACACCGTATGAGCAGTGTTTGAAAAACAATAAGAATAGAGACAGACAAGTTCCTGAGTATGCAATTGATAATATGTATAAGCACTGGAACACTCCATATTGGTTTGAGGGTTGGGATGACATTCAGGTTTGTTATTGGGATGATGAAAGAAAAAATCCTACTGATTGGTGCATAGAATATATGCCTTATAAACAGGATAATCCGCATCACGTACACACATTAGGAAATCATTGTGTTGAAGCTGGTCTTTATGGATTTCGCAACTTTGGACGCTTAGTAGGATACGCTGCAATGATTCACGATAACGGCAAGCCTTTTGTAAAAAAGTTTGAAAACTACAAGGGTAAACCAGATGATGTGGCACATTTTTATAACCATGAAAACTGTGGTGCATATAACACATTGTTTTTTGACATAGATAAAGCAATCTTACTTGATGTTTCTATTTTAGTGAATCTACATATGCATCCATACAATTGGGAACGTGAGCAAGGAGCTAAGAGAGAAAAGCTTTGCAACAAATACAAGAAACTGTGGGGCGATAAATTATATAATGATGTGTTAGCATTACACGAAGCAGATAAAACGGCGCATTAAGGAGGAATAACTATGCTGCGAGTATGGGATACAAAGAAGAAGAAGTGGTGTGATCCTGATGGTTTCTATCTATCATGCTATGAGGATCTATACACGTATTCTGAAAAGCGGTTCAGCAGCAAGCTGAAGCGTGTTCGTGATGATGAACGATATGTTTACCACAGGTCTTTGGGTATGCATGACGAGACCGGAACCGAGGTGTATGAAGGAGACATCCTTGGCGGCGTAAAGGACGATGGGAAAGTTTGTTATATGACTGTAGCCTACGTTCCATCACACGCACAGTTTGTTTTGTTTGATGAAGATGATAAGCCTGAGAATATGGACGGCACATATTATCTTATTGAAGATGATTTTATTGAAGAACTGAAGATTGTAGGCAATGTCTTCGAAGGTATCAAGGAAGAGATTGAAGCTCCCGAAATTGTAGAGGAACCCGAAGAGGTTGTTGCTGATGATGTTGCTTCTGTTGGAACAGATGATGTTGAAGTTGTAGAAGCAGAAGTGATTGATGAAGATGAATTAAAAGAATAACAGCAGAGGAGAGTTGTGAATGTCTCATGTAGTAATTGCATTCGCTATTGTTCTTATGATTGTGTTTTCTGTTTTATGTTATGCTTGTTGCATTGCATCTGGACGTTGTTCCAGAGAAGAAGAAAAGCTGGAACGTTATGAGAATGACGATTCAGGAAATGTTTGAAGAAAGGTAAGACGATGATTCAAGTTAGGCAAGGAGTCTTTGAGACTAATTCATCTAGCACCCATTCAATTTGCATTCCAAAGAAGTGTGATAAAATCATCAATCATGTCGATTTCCGTATTGGCGAATATGGATGGGAGAATGACGAAGCTGACCCAGCATCGTATTTGTATACTGGCGTTCTGTGTGCATACAAAAAGGATGAAGCTCAAGAGCTTATTAATGATATTGCTAACTTCCTTATCGCCAATGATATTAGCTTTACTTTTGAAAAGCCTGAGTATGACGAATACAATCATCTTTCGTATAAACAAGGTTATATTGACCATGGGTATGAGCTACGTGAGTTTATCGAATATATTTTAAATGACGGAGAAACGTTTCTGCGTTATTTGTCTGGCGGTATTGTATATACTGGCAACGATAATCAAGATCCGCAACCGAGCGGTTGTGATATTTGTGATGAGGATTATTACGATTACGATCTTGATAAGTATGTTCCGAACCCATACCACGACATTGAGAACTATGAATATTTTTATAAGGGAAACTAACTAGGAGAATGCTATGCTACAAGTACGTCAAGGTGTTTTTGAAACGAATTCTAGTTCAACCCATTCAATTACAATTGTTCCGCAATCTGAGTTCAATGAATGGAAAAACGGGGACACTTACTTTAATGATGGATGGTGGTATAATAGCACCAATCTAATTAAGGACAATACATTTATTACAAAAGACGAAGCTATTTCGCTTGTAATGACGAGTGATTATCTTCCTGAGAGTAATCCATATGAAATGTCAGAAGAAGAACTTGATGAGTTGTTCGCTGATGAATATAGTATTTATTCGTATGAGAAGTTTTTGTATGATAGCTATCTTGAAAGCTATGTAGAATGCTATACTTCCGAGCATGGTGACAATATCGTTGCCTTTGGAAAGTATGGTATGAGTTAATTATGCAAGAAATTTGGAAAGATATAGATGGATATGAAGGAATTTATAAAATAAGCAACCTTGGTAGAGTTAAAAGTTTAAGAATGTATGCAGGAAATAGGTACAAGTATAGAGAAAAAATATTAAAGCCAAGAATATCATCTCAAGGGTATGAGAGAGTTTCGTTAAGAAAGGAAGGTAAAACAAAAGATTTTTTAGTACATATATTGGTTGGTAATGCGTTTTTGGATAAGCCAGATTATAAATGTGAAATTAATCATAAAGATACAAATCGAAGAAATAACATTTATACTAACTTGGAATGGGTAACTCATAAAGAGAATCAAAATAACCCATTAAGCGTTCAAAAACAGCTTGGCAAAAACAATCATATGTATGGTAAGGATAATTATTGTGAAAGCAAATCTTGTATAATACGATGTATTGAAACTGGAAGCCATTATCGTTCTATTAGAGAAGCTAGTAGAAAAACAGGTATCCCATTTAGTAGTATCCAGACGCATCTTGCTGGCAATATGCAGAACGCTGGTGGATTGCATTGGGAAATTGTTAAGAAAGGACGTTTGGTCGTATGAAAACCCTTGGTAAGTACAAGAACGGAAATTACCGTGTGGCGATGCTGGTTGACGGCACCAAGATTCGCTACAATAACCTTGATTTCTTTGAGCCAGAAAATGTTGAATCGATTGACCTCAAGATTACTAACCGTTGTTTTAGAGGCTGTAGTTTTTGCCACGAGAATTCAACCTGTGATGGTAAGCATGGAGACATTCTCAACCTTCCGTTCTTAGACACTATGCTTCCATATAGCGAAATAGCGGTAGGCGGAGGCAACGTACTTCTTCATCCAGACTTGATTCCGTTTCTTGAAGGTCTTAAAGAACGTAAGCTCATTGCAAATATGACCGTCCATCAAGACGACTTCATGGCTAACAGTGATTTTCTTAAGTATCTTGTTGAAGATAAGTTGATCTATGGGCTTGGTGTTTCTCTTAATTATGTAGACGATGAATTCATCGAGGTTATCAAAGAGTTTCCCAATGCGGTAATTCACGTTATCAATGGCGTTGTATCCGTATCTGAGCTAGAGAGCCTTGCAAATAACAACCTTAAGATTCTTATTCTTGGATACAAAGAATTTAGGCGTGGCAAGGATCTATATAATATTATCGGAGATGATATCGAACACGATAAGTCTGAACTATATGAAGCGTTGCCAACGATTGTAAGCAATGGTTGGTTCGATTGCGTGAGTTTCGATAATCTAGCAATCAAGCAGCTTAATCCTAAGCGTTTCATGAACGAAGATAAATGGAAGTCTTTTTATATGGGAGACGATGGGTTCGCAACATTCTATATTGATGCTGTAGAAGGCGAGTTTGCTAAGAATTCTACTTCGATTAATCGCTTTCCGTTGATGGATGATGTAAAGAGTATGTTTGATAGGATTAGAGAGATATAATGTGTAGCGCTTTAGATTTAACTGGACGAAGATTTGGAAGATTAGTTGTTATAAAAAGAGTCGAGAACTACGTTTTGCCAAGTGGTCAGCAGCGTTCACAGTGGTTATGTAGGTGTGATTGTGGAAATTATACTATTGTTTTAGGGTCTGTGCTGGTTAGAAAGAATGGTACAAAATCATGCGGATGCCTTCATAACGAGATGCTTGCTAACGCAAGAAAAAAATATAATAAATATGATTTATCTGGTGAATATGGAATTGGTTATACATATAATGGTAGAGAGTTTTGGTTTGATTTAGAAGATTACGATAAAATCAAGGATTATTGTTGGACTGTTGGAAATATAGGGTATGTAAGCTCGTATAATCAGTCTACTGGTAAACGTATATTATTGCATAGATTAATAATGGATTGTAATGATAGTAATTTGTTTATCGATCATATACGCGGAGAGCATTCAAGGCATGATAATAGAAAATCTAATATTAGAATTGCCACTCCTAGTCAAAATGGAATGAACAAACAATTGTTAAAGAATAATACATCTGGTGTAACTGGCGTATCTTGGAATAGGAAAAGTGGCAAGTGGCATTCATATATAGAAATAAATTACAAACGAATTAATCTTGGTAATTTCGACAACTTTGAGGACGCTGTGAATGCTCGGAAAGAAGCAGAAGAAAAATACTTTGGCGAATATAGTTATGACAACAGTAATTAAGAAAATGTTTGATAAGGTGAGGAGTGTTGCTTAATGGAAGTATGTAAAATTTTTCTTAGTGGTGGAATGAGTGGTCTTACCCAGAAGCAGCAATGGGCTTGGCGAAAAGAAGTTGAGAAGGAGCTGACTGAGTTCAGGTATGGAACTAGGGTGAAGCCAGAGTTCTTTAATCCATGCTTGTACTACAATGTAGATGAGGATTATCACAAGACCGAGAATGAACATTTCGAGTTTGATACCTATAATCTGCGTAAATCTGATTTGGTTATTGTGAACTTCAATGCTCCTAATTCTATTGGCTCAGCAATGGAGCTGATGTTGGCGAAAGATCTGCACATTCCCATCATTGGTCTTAATGAGAACAAGCGTAAGCTTCACCCGTGGTTAGAGGTATGCTGCAATCGTATCTGCGATGATATGGAAGAACTTGTAGACCATGTAGCAGCTTGTTATTTGAATTAATATAGAAAGGATATTGCTATGCGAGTTGGTAAGCTTCAGGTTACTACTGAATTTGAATCTGATGAAGGTGTATTTGAGAGCATCAAGTCATACAACATTATTGAAGTAGACGCTGGTACTACTAGTCTGATCGGCGTGTCTCCTGTTGATGATCCCACTAAGGATATTGTCTGGAAGTATGGTTTCAATATCAACGATGAGTATTATCTTGACAAGGTATTTAATGTTATGGGAAAGAACACGTATGATTGGGTAGAGCCTATGCATGGGACTGATGAAGATATTTATTCTTAATTTGCTGTTTGCAACAGTTTGAATATGGTGTATAATCTTATTGCTAATAAGGTTATATGTTAAAGGAGAAACTATTTGATAGTTTAAGTATGAACGTAAAAATGAATCAAATAATCTAATTACGGAGGTATGGTAAATGGCAAATGAAAAGAATGTGATTACAAAGTCTGACTGGGTTTCAAACTTTACTCTCATTGGTGAAGCAAAGGTTAATGATTACACCTTTAAGATTGATGAGCATAGCAACAAGTCATCTTGGATTTACAATTCTATGAATCTCGGCATTGACTGCGGTGAGAAGTTCGGGACAGTTTTCGCCGATCTCATGGGGGGTTATAGCGAAGACCGAGAGAACATCATCTACGTACATGGCAAGGATGATGATGGCAACGATGACTTCGGGCAGACTTTCACGGTAGACTGGGAAGATCGCCTAAATGATGAAGTGCTTGAGTCAGTAGGCGATTTGTGCTTCATCACTGTTGGTCTTGAGAAGACTGACAAAGGTAAGACGTATTACAAGAATTTCCTTAGCGCATATGACGCAATTGCATATGTCCAGGAGCATCTTGAAGACGGCATGGTAGTGAATGTCCGTGGTCGTTTGCAGTACAGCATCTACAATGATACTGTTCAAGTACGCAAGACAATCCAGAGCATTGTGCTGAGCAATGTTGATGATTCTTCCAAGTATGTTGCTCGATTCACGCAATCTGTGCTTCTCGACAAGGATTCTGCAAGCTTGAAAGACGTTGACAAAGACAAGGGTGTTATGTATGTGAATGCTCGTGTTCTTGATTATCTCAAAGAGTTGAATGGCGTTGAGATTAGGGGTCAGTATCCTTACAATGTCACCTTTGAGTTCCCTATGGATCTGACTAAGCCCGATACTTGCAAGAAGATTTATGAGAAATTGTTCAAGGTTAAGAAGAATGTTCGTCAGGTAACGTTTGAAGGCGAGTTTGTTGAAGGTGGAGCTGTAGTCCAAGCATCCTGGGAGGACGTACCAGATGACATCAAGGATCTTGTTGAGATTGGCGTTTACAGCAAGGAAGAGGCACTTCAGAAGTGCAGCGCAAATGGCTCTCGTGAGCGCCGAATGCTGTTGAAGAAGCCTATGATTCGCCTTGTAGGTGAGGACAAGACTGCTGTTATCCAGGTATTTGATGATAAGTATAAAGAAGAAGAATTGGTTATCGATACTGGGGCTGCTGAGGAAGATGATGAGGAGCTGCCTTTTGATGAAGATAAGTCTTCCAATGAGTCATCTGATGACGATTCGATGTCCTGGTTAGATGAACTCTAGTATTTAATTACCAAAGTTATATGCTAAGCGGGAGGGTTTATTCTCTCCCGCTCTATCACGAATTAACATCTTAGAAAGGGTGTAGTTAATGGGTAAATTCAAGAAGAATATTGTCCGACCAAATATCTTTGATTATAATCTTGCTATCTTTGGACAACAAGGTGTAGGAAAAACGACCCTAGCGTATCAGGTGTGCAAAAAGCTACTTGGCGATGACTATGTTATCTTTAACTGTGGCAAGGAAGATGGTATTAAGGCACTTCCCGATGCAATCTATTACGATTGTCCTGATTGGGATGAGTTTGATGACATTATCAATGATATCGTAGATAACCGAACCAGTGATGATTATAAAGATACTAAGGTTGTCGTGCTAGATACTATAGATGAAATTTTCAACATGGCGCAGGACGAAGTAATCCGCTTGTCTAATAAGAAAAATCCATCTAAGAAGGCAAGCACTATTAACGAAGCCTTCTCTGGTTTTGGCGCTGGTCTTCAGAAGACAGAGGAACTTGTACTTGACGCTCTTTGGCGATTGAAGTCTGTTGGCATCAATGTATTCGTAATTGGTCATACCAAGAATAAAACTATGACTGATGTAGTTAATGATGCCGAGTATGATATCCTTACCAGTAATTTGTCAAACAGGTATTATACTGCTATTGCAACGAAGATGGATGTAATTGGTATTTGCTATGTCGATAGGGACATCATTACTGAGAAGACGAATCGAAAAGACATCAAGGGTCGAACGATTGAAAAGAACGTTATTGCAAATGAAGCGAGAAAGATTTGTTTCCGTTCTGACAATTACAGCACCGCAAGCAAGAGCCGATTCCCTGACATCGAAGGAATCATTGATTTGGACGCTGATGCATTTATCAATGCAATTGAAGCAGCTATTCAGAAGCTAATCGACAAGTCTTCTATGTCTGAATCGGATATCAAGAAGCACTATGAAAAAGAGGAAAAGGCTGAAAAGGAACGCATTGTCGCTGAAACTGAAGCCAAGAAGTCTAAGGCTGCGGTAGATGAAGTGATCTCAGAGATCGTAAATTTCTTCACTGAGAACAAGTCTGAGATCGACAAAATCAAACCAGTGATGGCTGAGATCAAGAAGCGCGGATACGCTAAGCCCACTGAGATTTCCGATATCGAGGATGCAAAGGCTATTCTCGCTCTTACTCTTCAGTAAAACAACAGATGTTAAAGAAAGGTATACATATGAAAGAACCAATTGAATCTATGGAGTATCGTTACAACTGTATGGCTCAGAACGGTAAGAACGAGTGGGGACATGGCATCATGCGTAAGCTCTACTATAAGATTATCCAGGCTAAGGAAGCTGCCGACCGCTCTTAATTAGAGGGCATAAGTTTTAAAGACTACCCGTGGTTGAAACACACTGCGGGTAGATGTGTAGATAAAGGAGGTTTGATCGTGGGCAAGACACCTAGAAAGCGCATGACAAAAGAAGAACGAGAAGCTTGGGATAGTTTATACGAGTATGTACGCACAAAGGTAATGCGATACGATTCAAACCAAGCTTTGCCAAGTCAAATGGTTCTTCGCCTTAAGGGTATGTTGAACGGCAAGTTCATGGCTAACGGTTCTACCAAGGATATGGCTAACTATTCTTATGATGTTGTGTTGAATACGTTTAAGTATTCTATGCCAGACATTCAACGCGCTTTGGGGAGCGTGAGCTTCAATAGTGAATGGCATAAGTTCCTCTATATTATGAAGATTGTAGAAGGCAATTTGAATGACGTGTATATGAGGATGAAGGGTGCTGAGAGGGCTAAGGAGGAAATGTTACGAGATGACTCTTGTAGCGTTTCACATAAAGCAGTAGAATATAAACCCAAGAAAAAGAACAAAGATAAGTTCTCTGATTTGTGGTAGACAAGGTGATGCTTAGATGGCAGAAAAGAATATTAAACTGACACCGTTTGAACAACAGCAGCGAGATTCTGCTAAGAAAGTATTAGAGTACAAACTTGGCTCAGAAGCATCTGTCGTATCTATGATATATAAGAAACCAGATTTGCTTACTGAAACAAATCTTACTCTTCAAGATTTTCATAACAATGTCTGGCGTGTCTATTTCGAGATTGCAAGGTCATTGATTCTTGATGAAAAGAAGGTTGCGCTATCTGAGATTGATGTTGGTCTTTATCTTGATAAGCATCCTAAGTTAGCGGAAAAGTATGATGAGTATGGTGGATACCAAACAGTCGAAGATGCTGGTGCATACGTAGATACGCAAAACTTCTATGGTTATGTATCTGATCTACGAAAATGGAATGTAGTAATCAAACTTATCAAGCGCGGTTTTCCGTGTGATAAGGAACGTATCAGCGAACTTGCTGACATGACGGCAGAAGATGTTTACAATGAGTATACTGTGTATCTAAACGACATCTTTGCAAATGTAGATAATAACGTCAAGTCATATAATGGTTTCGAAGGTATGAAAGAGTTTGTTGATGAACTTGATGAAGGTATGAGTGTCGGCATTCCATTTGCCAACTGTGACATTCTCAACAAGGAAACTGGTGGTATGCTTGGCGGTAATATCATCGGCATGGGGGCTAGCAGCGGAATGGGGAAATCGACCCTATCTATCAATTACATCTTTCCATCAATGATTAAGTACAATCTAAAAGCGCTGTTTATCATTAATGAAGAAGATGAGAAAAAATTCAAACGCGAGGCACTGGTCTGGTATTGCTCAAATGTTCTTAAGCATCCTGTTCCAAAACACATTCTTCGTGATGGAGGTTTTGATAAGGAAACAAAGGAAGTTTTATATAAAGCCTCCGAATGGTTTGAAGAGCAGAAGGACAAGCATAACATCACAATCATTCCTCTTGAACAATACACCGCAAGGATTGTGATTAAGCTTATTAAGAAATACACGAATATGCTGGTGGATGTCATCGTGGTCGATACCCTGAAAGAAAGCTACGATTCTCGCAATAAAGAATCGTGGAAGTCTCTTATGACTGATTGCGTTGACTTCTACGACTGTATTAAGCACACGAATACTTGCATGATTATCACTTATCAGCTTGTTAAGAATAAGAGCAAGTATCTAACCAATGCGGACATCGGCGTATCCAAGGGTATTCTTGATGTGTTCAGCGTTAATTTGTTTTTTAGAAGACCACTACAAACCGAGTATGCTGGTGAGAGAGAAGAATTGTATTGTTATAAACACGGGAACAGTAACAATACGAAGATTCCTTTTAAACTTGAAAGAGATAAGCACTATATGATTACGTTTCTAAGTAAGAATAGAAACGGGAATAGTGATATTCAGATTGTAAGCGAAGCAGATTTCTCTATTAATAAGTATGAAGATCTCGGATACGCCGTGGTACAACAAGATTTTTGATAAACTACTCACGTTATATGCTATACTGTGAATAGTTGCTTTAATAAGCAAACCAACCATACAAGTAAACCGACTAAGAAAGGAGTGGTATTTAAATGGATACTGTTTCTCTTAAGAAGTACATATATGAAAACAATAAAATAGAATATGTGCTTCAAGAGATTGGCTGCGGCAACATTAAATACCATTCCAATAAAGAGTTCTATAGTTGCTCTAACTACAACGGCGATAACCCAGGAGCGGTCAATGTAAAGAACTGTCCGCATCTATGGGTTATAAATTGGACTCGACAGAATGAGTTTCCCGAAGGCTCTGATATCTTCAATCTTGTTCAATATAACAAGCAATGCTCATTTGTTGAATCTGTCAAATACCTTCATAAGATTCTTGATCTTGATTACAGTCCATATAAGAAGCAAGAGAAGAAAGAAAAGTTCGATCCTCTTAATGTATTCAAGCGCGTCTTAAGCGCAAGGAGAAGAGTAGATGTAAGTGAGATACATGCTATAAGCGATGAGGCTTTAAATGACTATGTTCCCATGTTGCATATCTCCTGGTTCAGAGAAGGCGTGATGCCGTGGACTAGAGAGAAGTTCGGGATAGCATATTCATACAAGCACAAACGAGTAGTGATTCCGCTGCGTTCTTGGTTAGACGGGTCGTTGCTTGGATTCAATCAACGTACAACTGTTGAGAATTATGAAGAGCTTGGTATCTCTAAATATTTCATCACACCCTCATATCAGAAGAGCTTGAATTTGTATGGACTTTGGGAGAATAAAGAAGAGATTGAGCAAAAGAGATATGTGGTGATTGTTGAATCCGAGAAGTCTGTGTTGAAACGGCATTCTTTGAACGATGGTACATGTGTAGCCATCCAAGGAAAGACACTGAGTGATGAGCAGTTGAGGATAATCTTAGGTCTTGATATTGATGAGGTTATCATTGCTCTTGACAATGATGTTCCTATTAAGGAAGTTAGATATATGTGCGAGAAGTTCTATCGCTTCCGAAAAGTCAGTTATGTGAAGGATTCGTGGTATCTGCTTGACAAGAAAAATTCTCCGTGTGATGCGAAGAACAAGATATATAATTTTCTTATGAAGTTCAGAACTACATATGATGATAGTGAACATAACAAGTATCTTAAAAGCTTGCAGAAGTAAGGAGTGGATATGAATTTCTACCTGGCAGACACACACTGGGGACATAAGAATTGTATGGCTTTCGATAATCGACCATTTTCATCAGTCGAAGAGAACGACCAAGTGTTGATTAGTAACTGGAATGATGCGGTCAATATTGATGATGATGTGTATATTCTTGGTGATCTGTCTTGGCACAATGTTACGACAACTATTGAGATTTTAAAAAGTCTTAACGGTAATAAGCATTTATTGGTTGGAAACCATGACGGGCGCTTCCTGAAGAACAAGGATTTCAGAGATTGTTTCGTAGAGATTACATACTACAAAGAACTAGACCTCGGAGGTGGTAAGAAGCTAATCCTGTCTCATTATCCTATGCCGTTTTTCAACGGTCAGTTTATGGGCAACTGGCATTTCTATGGTCACGTGCATAACTCGCAACAGTGGAACATGATTGAGAACCTTAAGAGGATTCAGGAAGAAGAACGTGGGGCAGGAACGTGTGACATGCTTAATGTTGGAGTTATGATGGAATACATGAAGTATACTCCACGTACTTTCAATGAGGTCATTGATGGATATGAAAAATATCGTGATAAGATGATTATGATGCAAGGTGATTAAGATGGACAACTATCCAGATACTACATACGAAGCAGATCCAGATGCGCCATGGAATCAGCCAGACCCTTGGTTTGGACGCAGGTGCGATGAGTGTATTCGATTCTATGAGATTCCATCATGGATATGTAGAGAAACCACATGTGGGTTTTGTGCTGAGAACACAGAGTATGTAGACGGCGAAGAAGAAGCATGTGAGTGGTTTGAGGAGTAAGTTATGAAGTATAAATTTGGAATTAAGCATTGGAAGTTTGCAAAGGGTCATTGGTCTTTAAGCATTGGGATTGCCCATTCGAATGATGAGACATTCTTAGAGTTGGAATTGTTCAAGTGGGTAGTTCTTATTGGTTTGATGTATAAATAAGGAGAGAGTACAATGAAGCGTTATATGAAAGACTACAAGAAACTTACTCTCGAAGACCTTGGTGCAGAGGATTGTATCAATCTTCTTAATCCTGTTAAGTGTCCGTGTGGTTGCGATGGATACGCAAATCCCATCATCGTAGATGAAGAGGGTGAGTTCAATCCATTTGCATTTGCTACTATGGTTCTTGAGAATGAGGAATGTAAACACGCATTTGTGTTCGTTATCTCTGATTGGGATGTGTCTGGTGCGTTCACCTGTGAAGATGGTATCAAGTATTTCACTACCGTTGAGAATGGTGTATTTGAGTATGCAGATGATACTGTTGCTTGTGTGCGAAATATGATTGAAGAGTTTGAACCTCATTGTGTTGGTATCTTGCAGTATACTGGCAGTGACAATGCATATCGCGTTGTTGATGATGTTGTATATGATTAAATAAGATAGAGGTGTATTGATGGCTAGACTTTCAAGAGAAGAACTTGACAAGATTAAAGAGAAATATAATGTGTCGCGTATTTATTCGTGGAGTCGCGTGAATACGTTCATGACATCTAAGTACGAGTACATGCTTAAATATGTGACCCATGAACCCGAGGATCGTCAAGACTGTGGCTACGCACCTCTTGGCTCCATCGCGCATGATACGCTGGATGCATTCTATGAAGGCAAGATTTCTTATGATGATATGATCTCTCAGTTTGAAGATGGCTGGGTCACGGCTGTTGACATCGCAGACCTCAAGCTCGACCGCAATGATGAAGAACATGATGCTAGTATTAAGAAAAAGTATTACGAGGACTTGCAGCATTTCTTCAAGAATCATGTTAAGTATGAACATAAGTTGCTTATTGAAAAGCCTATTATTGCCAAAGTTGGAGCCAATGTATTCGTAGGATACGTAGATGCACTGTTTAAGGACGGCGATGACAACTATCATATCGTAGACTTTAAGACTAGCTCTAAGTACACTGGCAAGACGGCAGAAGAAAAGTCTGGACAGCTTGTTGTGTATGCAATTGGGCTGATTCAAGCTGGAATCCCGTTGCAGAAGGTGCGTATTTGTTGGAATTTCTTGAAATTCTGCAACATTGAATATCAGCAAAAGAATGGCGCTGTAAAAACCAAGATTGCAGAACGTTATAAAATCGGTGATAGCTTAAAGACAAATGCAAAGATGTGGTTGAAGGATGCTGGTTATTCGGAGGAAGAAGTTGATGATTATCTGAAGCTGCTTATTGATACTAACAATATTGATGTGTTGCCAGACGAAGTTCGTTGCAAGTATAAGATGACTGATTGTCATGTTTACGTTCCTCTAACACAAGAGCTTATTGATAAGTGGACTGACATTATCACCACGAATATTCGCGATATTATGGCGCGTGAGAAGGACTACAAGGAAACTGGTAGCGACCAAGCGTTCTGGGATGATGAAGCCAGCGTCAAGAAGGAGTCATATTACTATGCTACATTATGCGGGTACTCACCCTCAAAGCTTCTTCCGTACGAGGCTTATCTCGATCAGCTAGAAAAGCAGAAGAGAGGTATGGATTTCTTCGGCGGTGTCGGAAATGATTCTGAAAATGACGTTGTAACTAATAACGATATATGCAATAATAGTTCAAGTGATGAAGTTGACTTGTCTTGGTTAGATGAGATTGCATAAGAAATTGGAGGATATACAATGAACGATGGCATCAATGTACTGAGTTTGTTTGATGGGATTAGTTGCGGGAAGATTGCGCTTGACAGAGTTGGCGTAAAGGTGAATAGGTATTTTGCGAGTGAGATTGATGAGGATGCCATCGCAATCTCCAAGAAAAATCACAATGATATTATTCGGCTTGGAGATGTTACTAAGTGGCGTGAATGGGATTTGCCAAAGATTGACTTGATTATTGCAGGGTCACCATGTCAGGGATTTTCGAGAGCTGGTAAGATGCTTAATTTCAATGATGAGCGCAGCAAGTTGTTCTTTGAGTTTGTTGATATCCTGAATAATATCAAAGTAAAGAATCCAGATGTTTTATTCATGCTAGAGAACGTCAAGATGAAAACAGAGTGGCGTAATACCATTACTAATTATGTTGGCGTTGAACCAATTGAAATCAACAGTAAACTTGTAAGCGCACAGAATCGCCTTCGTGCATATTGGACTAACATTCCTGGTGTGAAGAAGCCAGAAGACAAAGGCGTTAAGCTTGTTGACATTCTTGAAGAGCAAGTTGATGTCGATTATATTTACCATCAGGGAGTCATGCTTGATTCCTCTTTGTCTAAAGCTTCAATGAACCTTGTCGGCAATGTTGATGGAGAGGTGCGTATTAGTCAGGCTACGAAGCAGGGTTACATCGTTGCCGAAGACGGTGACGGAATCAATCTATCTTTTCCAACTAGCAAGATTTGCAGACGCTACCTTATGGGTATACCGATGGATTCTCTAGTGTAGCTGCGAAGAAAGTCATTGGAAATGGGTGGACTGTTGATGTGGTAGCGCATATCCTTGGTCGCATGAAATGATAAAATATCTATTTTAAGGAGTTAACATGTCTGATGTTATTGAGCAGCTTGAAAACTGGGTAAAAGAAAACTATAATCACTATGCTATTGAATATACTTATGAACGTTCCGATGGCAATAGCTCTGATTGTTTTGCAGACGGATTTGAGTGTGGTACAAGTGTTGCTGCACTTGAGATTGGTAAGATTCTAGGTATGGATATTGAATAATAAAACATTTATTTTAAGGAACGATTATGTGTGATAATACAAAGCCAACTCAATGTATAGACCCAGAAATGAAACTTTGTCAATATTGTAAGTATGGAATTTGTATATATCCAGAGGATATTGAAACAAGCGAAGATTTAGATAGGTGTTGTTTTTACACTTCTTGTATGTATGATTTTGATAAGGAAGAAGGTAAAAACATGAGAGATACAGATAGAATTGACAGGATTTGCGGTAAACTAGATGTACTTTGGCATGAGTACCCAGACCAAAGATTAGGACAATTGATTGTAAATTATTTGATGAATGAAGAGGATGTGTTTTGGCAAGACGATGATGTAACGGAATCGAGATTGGATTCATTTCTTAATAAAAAGAGTACAACGGAACAGTTTGCTGTTATGAAAGAAATTATTATGAATTTATAAAAGTAAGGGGTTGTAATGCTATCGTTTTATTTATCAACCGTAATTGTTTGGATGATTATTTTTTGGTGTGTACTTAAATTGTGTTCGAAAACATTCTTAAAACGATACGGCGAGTACATCAACATTGATAAGAAGCATAGCAAAGTTAAATCTTTTGTTGGTTTGTTCGTTATATCCGCTGTGCCGATCATTCGTCTTCTCATTATGATTTCGCTTTTCTATATGACGTTCTGTTCAGAAGAGAATTCTAAGGACATTGCCGAAAGACTAAAGAAAGAAAGCGAAGATGATTGAGACAACTGTGAAATATTATTGCGATAGATGCGGGAAAGAGATTGTGTCTAAACCTCTGTTGCCGACTCTTTACTATCGCATGACTCTCAGTTCATCGAAGTTAGAATGGTTTGAAGGTTTGTCACATGAAAAGCAGCTTTGCAATGAGTGTGGGGAAGAGCTTAAAAAGTTTCTAGATGGTACAGAGTTAAAGAATTAAAACATCTGTTTTAAGGAGTGGACATGCAAAAACAAAAAATAAAAAAGAGTTGTTATAATTGTAAATACATTAGACGAGATTTCCTTACACTCTTTCCAACATTTTGGTGTGACAATCCAAAAAGCTCAGTAGGTGAGATTTCTCCTAAACGAAAATATTGTATGAAATTTGAATCTGATTTTAGGGATTGATTATGGAAACCAAGTTTATTGAGCGCTTCGACAACAAGAGAAATGAAATCAAAGAAACTCTAACGTTCTTGTTAGATACTTGTAAAGACGATATTAATTATAGTGATATTGTTCACATTGTCATTGATGCTATACACGAAGATGATGGCGATCCAAATCCAAATACAATCCATGAAATAGACGATGGTGATTATCAAGGAACGTTGCTGTTCGTAATCCCAGAAGACCTTTATCAACCATATGACTATTGGTATGTAAGAGTTGAATATGGTTCATGTAGCTGCTGTGACACTCTGGAAGGCATTTTTTATGGGTCAGACAACAGAGAGCAACAAATAGATGATCTGTTTACTCTTGCTTTGCATATTCTTCAAAGATTAAAGAAAATGGAGTAATTTAAAAATCTGTTTTAAGGAGTCGTTCGTGTCATTTATATTGTGTTTGTAACTATATAGGTAATAAGCATAACTAAAACGACACGATGTTTGAGAAATGTTTGCAAGACTAGATATACTTTAATTCGTCTAATAAGGAAGGTAGCAAATGAAAGCAAAAGAACTGGCAGAAGAGCTGCTAAAGTATCCAGACTATGAAGTTCAGACTTCTGTTTGTGTTAGTCTACCGACTTATGATAACCCATATGAAAAATGTGAATATTGTGAAGTATATGGTATCGATTATGTTATACCAGAAGAAAAGGTTATAATTCTTGATGTAGGTTAAATCGTTTTGAGAACGGAACGTGAAATGAGCAGGTCGTATAAGAAAACTCCATGTTACCAGGATAACCGTGGCATGAAGAAGATCTTCAATCGTAGGATTCGCCGCAGCTCCAAGTGTCAGGACATTCCTTCTGGTAAGGCTTACCGCAAAGTAAATGAGACTTGGAATCAGTGTGATTATAAGTTTGGTTGGAACAGCTATAATGACTACAAGAAACACATGGAGTCTCTTTATAAGCATTATGGTGGCGAGTACGGCGAACGTGATGAAGACTATTGGCGTAAGTTGATTGGAAAGTAAGATGGGTATAATGACGGCTAAAGAAGCTTTGTTTGAAGCTGAAGAATATATTGAGAAAAATGGAAAAGCATCTAGCTCGACACCTTTGTTAGAGTTTGCTCCTTATTTTGCAGACGTTATTATGAACAGCAAAAATAAAAAAGAAATCGATTACTATATTTCCTTATACCGTAGATGTTCCTGATAAGCGTACAATTATTAAAGTAGATTGGTATTATAAATGGTAGCGAATATTATCTTTGTAATTTGGATTATACTGGCTATAGTATGTGTTGTATGTTTTTATTCTGAGAGGTAGATATGAGTATTTATATTGTTCATTTTTCAGATTACGATAACGATTTCTCAATTGGATACTTCATGAATAAAGAAGATGCCGAAGCTTGTGCTGAATATTATAATGAAACAGAACCTAGTGTGTATTTTGATAATGCATATGAAGTAGAAGAGTATGATTTAGATGATACAGATTACGCCATATTGTTAAAAGAGATTGAGGAGAAAAAACAGAGGGAACTGGAAGCTATACAAGAAGCTGAACGAGAAGCCATTAAGCAGAAAGAACTTGCTGAACTTGCCAGGCTGAAAGCAAAGTACGAATAATAGACAACTTACAGGAGTATAAAATGCCAGTGAAAGATGAACTCGGAAAGAGAATGAAGGAGTATTACGAGAATATTCCTAAGATAAAGTTGATGCGTAGAACACCAGTTGCAATTAGACTGGATGGCAAGGCATTCCACACTTTTACTAGAGGTTTTGAAAAGCCATTTGATAACGTAATAACCGCTTCTATGCAAGAAACGATGAAGTATCTTTGCGAGAACGTTCAAGGTTGCGTGCTTGGGTATACTCAGTCTGATGAGATCACATTGATTCTTATAGACTACAAGAAGCTTGATACTTCTGCATGGTTTGATTATGAAGTGCAGAAGATGTGCAGTGTAGCTGCAAGCATGGCAACTATGGCGTTTAATAAAGAATTTGATAAGCAGCAGTTTAAATGGCTGAGAAACAATTGTCCAGGTTTTTGGTATGATGAGAATTGTCAAGAAGTTGATAAAGAAAAACATGACGTATATCGCGCCTATAATACAGCAGGCGCAAAAGGCGCAATGTTTGATGCAAGAGTATTCAATATTCCAAAGGAAGAAGTGGCTAACCTTATTTATTGGAGGCAGCTAGACGCGATTAGAAACAGCATTCAGATGGTTGGTCAAGCAAACTTCTCTCATAAAGAATTGCAAAATAAGACTTGCAACCAAATCAAAGACATGCTTCTAGATCGGAAGGATATCAATTGGGATGACTTGCCTACGTATAAGAAGATGGGAAGTTGCTGTATTAAGAAGAAGTTAGATAACGGTAGAACTCATTGGGATATCGATACTGATATTCCTGTCTTCAAGGATGAAGGCAGAGAGTACATTGACAGTTTAATTTATTTTTAAGAAAGGTACTATTATGAGAAACGTTGTTGGTCTTTTGGTTATGATTATCGGCATCATCGCTGGGTTGTATGTCGGTGGATGGCTGATGTTTATTCAGCCAATTCTCGAAGCTTGCCAGGCTTTTGACGCTGGTACTCTAACTGGTGTGACAGTTGGTATTACGGTGCTGAAGTGTATTTTTGCTAGTGCCGTAGGATGGTTTATTGCTTATGTTGGTATGGCTGTTGGTAGACTTATTCGAGATTAAGAATGGAGAAGATAACTATGAGCGTTGAATTTGAAGTTGATATGGGATATTTGGTAGAATATGACGAGCTTGATTGCGTGGTTCTGCATGATGAAAATGGCGAGATGGAGTCAATGATATTTATTCCAGAAGAGAAACAAGAGTAGTTAAGTTAAGATTGGAGTAAATTATTATGGGTGAGAAATCTATGAAAGATATTGATTGCATTAGGGTACATAATTGCGGAGCTTTTAGCAATGATTGGAATTGGATGATTGACCCGAAAAAATGGGATAAATTTATTGACAGTTTTATTGACTCTCTAGGAAAATCAAACGAAGAAAAGCCGCACATTCCAGATATCAAGAATGTTATTTTCCATGATCCAGCCACTATCGTATGGTGGGAAGATGGTACCAAGACGGTCGTGAAGGCTTATGAGGACAAGTTTGATGCCGAGAAGGGTTTGACTATGGCTATCTCCAAGAAGGCACTTGGTAACAAGGGTAATTACTACGAGGTAATCAAGAAGTGGGTTGGTGATCTTATGCCTAGGTGTGAAGGTGTTGCCGAGAAGAAGACTCTGAAGAAGAGTAAGAAGGATGGCGATGTCGGAGAAGAAATAAAGAAGACTGTTGAGTATGAGCGTAAGAACAAGAAGAAGTGAAATTAATTATTTCTTGGTTTACTAATAAATATATATGCTATAATAAGGGAGACAATGTTCTCCCTATTTTTATATCGAAAGAGTGAGTATATGCAACGATATATTAATTTTCACCGCCACAGCCATTATAGCAATGTGAGAACTCTCGATTGTATTTCAAAACCAGAAGATTATATGAAGAGAGCTGTTGAATTAGGGCATAAAGAATACGTGACAACCGAACATGGGTTTCAAAGTAATATCTTTGAAGCTTATACTTTGTGCCAACAATATGGATTAAAGTGCGTGTATGGGGTCGAAGCATATTACGTTGATGACATGTATGACAAAACTTCTCGCGCAAATTACCATCTTATGCTTGTTGCTTTGACTGAAAAGGCACGTAAGGAAATCAATCGCATCATGTCTATAGCAAATGCAGACGGCTTCTATTATAAACCACGTATTGATCTTAAGTGTCTTCTTTCTCTTACGCCTACAGACACAATTGTAACTACTGCCTGTGTCGCGTCACGTATGTTCAAAGGCGATGATTGGGAAGAGAAATTCTTTATTCCTGTATACAATCATTTCAAAGATAATTTCTATCTTGAAGTTCAAAATCATAATGAACAAGTTCAGATTGAACATAATAAGAAACTGCTTGAAGTAAAGAGGAAGTACGGCATTCAACTTATTCATGCAAACGATAGTCATTATATTTATCCAGAAGATGCAAAATATCGTGATTTGTTTTTAAAAGCAAAGGGAATCTATTATGAAGACGAAAGCAATTTCATTCTGGATTATCCTGACTCGGATACTATTATTGAGCGATATAAAGAGCAAGGTGTGCTTAGTGAAGATGAAATCGCAGAAGCACTAAACAATACCCTTGTAATTGATAAAGCAGAAGGTATTAAGCTAGATAAAGAATTCAAGATTCCAAAAGTCACTGAAGGTGATAGCAACGCCGTTCTCCGTGGTATTATTCGTGACGCATGGAAAGAAGAAAAGAAGTATATTCCACAATATAGAATCAAGGAATATCAACAGGCAATTTATTATGAGACAAAGATTATCGAAGATTGCGGTATGGCAGACTACTTCATTCTCGATCATAAGATTGTTAAGAAAGCAGTAGATGAGTATGATGCTGTTCTTACTAGAAGTGGGCGAGGATCTGCTGTATCATTTTATGTTAATCATCTTCTTGGATTGACAGAGATTGATAGATTGGAATCTCCAATTACTTTATATCCTACTCGTTTTATGAGCGCTGAACGTATTCTAAGTTCTCGTTCATTGCCAGATATTGACCTTAACTTTGCAGATGTGAAACCTGTTATTAAGGCATCTAAGGATATTCTTGGAGAGGAAGGTATCTACTATATGGTAGCCTATAAACCTCTTCAGGAATCGTCTGCATTCAGACTATGGTGTAAAGCTATTGGTATGCATATTGATGAATATAACGAAGTTGCTAAAGATTTGGATAGCCATGTAAATGATAAAAAGTGGAGTCAGGTAATTGAAGATAGTAAACGATTCAGAGGCGTGATTGAAAGTATTGCTCCTTCGCCATGTTCATTCTTGCTTCTCGATAAACCTATCCCAGACGAGGTAGGGCTTATTAGAGTTGGCAATGCAACTAATTATGAAATGTGTTGTGCATTGGACGGATATAATTGCGATCAATATAAATATTTGAAGAATGATTACTTGACCGTCCGTGTGTGGTCTATCATCAGTGAGGTATACAAATTAATTGGAAGACCGATTGATGATATTGCTACGCTTCTTAATAACTGCGATGAAAATGTTTGGGATATTTATGCAAGTGGGTTGACTACTACAATCAACCAATCCGACTCTGATTTCGGCAAGCAAACTCTAAAGCGTTATAAACCTACATCATTGGCTGAAATGTCGGCTTGGGTAGCGGCTATTCGTCCTGGTTTTGCATCATTGCTTGATAACTTTCTTGATAGAAAGCCATATTCTACTGGTGTGAACGAGCTTGATGAAATCCTGAAAGATTCATTCCATTTCATGATGTACCAGGAATCCATCATGAAGTACCTGGTATGGCTTGGAATTGAAGAAAAAGGAACATACGATATTATCAAGAAGATTGCTAAGAAGAAATTCAAGCAAAAGGAACTTGATGAATTGCAAAAGAAACTCGAAGAAGGCTGGGTTAAAAATGTAGGCACAATAGACGGCTTTGCAGAGACTTGGCAGGTAGTACAAGATGCGGCGCATTATTCCTTCAATGCATCGCATTCGTTAAGCGTAGCAGTTGACAGTATCTATGGTGCTTACTTAAAGTCTCATTATCCGCTAGAATACTATACTGTAGTATTAACGTTATATGCAGATGATATGGATAGAACATCAAAGCTTATTGCGGAGATGCCATACTTTGATATCAAGATTCGATCAATCAAGTTCGGTAAATCATCTGCTGATTATGCTATGGATAAGGATACGAATAGCATATACCGTGGTCTTGCGAGCGTGAAGTTCCTTAACAGTCAAATCGCCGATGAACTACTTGAACTCTCAAAGAACAAGTACAACTCATTTATCGACTTGCTAAAGGACATCAACAAACATACATCGGTGAACTCTAGGCAGTTAAGTATTCTGATTTCACTCAACTTCTTTTCTGACTTTGGCAATAACAAGTATTTGCTTGAAGTAGTTGGCATCTACAACAAGTTCGCAAATGCGAAGATTATTGCCAAGAAGAAGATGGAAGAGCTTGGCGTGTCTGAGTTCCTTATGAAGAAGTATGCTGGGAAGGAGACTAAATCACAGTGGAGCGATCTCGATAATCAAGGTCTTATCAAAGAGCTTTGCAGTAAACTAGAGAACAAGCCATTAGATATCGTTAGTCAAGTCAAGGCAGACATGGAATATCTGGGATACAGCGACTACATCAATGAAAACATGTCAGAAGATTACTACATTGTAACGGTGTATGATGACAAGTATGATTCATGTAGACCTAATGTAGTTTTGCGTAGAATCTGCAATGGTGAAGAGATTAAGACTAGAATTAAACAGTCTAAGATATTCAAGGAAAACCCATTTGGCGAGTTCTCTATCTTGAGAATCGAAGGATTTACTTATGTGTATAAGAAGAAAAAGGTAGACAACAAATGGGTGTCAACCGATGAAACAGAACCAATCTTAGAGAACTATGAGTGCATGAAGGGATAGATGCGATGAGTGATAAACAAGTAGAGTTCAAAGGGAGGGCGGCTAGATGCGTTTATTCCTCTCCCGATTTTAAGACTTATGCAATGGATGTTGATAAGAATGAGTATCCAGACATCAAGCAAAACAAATACAAAAACGTCAGTATCATTGGCGGCATCTCAGATTTAACAATTGGTGTTGAATACGAGGTAACAGCAACAGAAGAAGAATCAAAGTATGGCACTAGCTATCGCGTTATGAACATCAGGCGTAATGTACCTACTACGGCAGCAGATACTAAAATCTTTCTTGAAGAGATTCTTACTGCAAACCAGGCTGATGTTCTGTACGAAGAGTATCCAAATATTATCGACATCGTAAAAAACGATAGATGTGATGAGGTGGATATCAGCAAACTGCATGGTATCGGCGAGAAGACTTTCGAGGTAATAAAAAACAAGATTATCGAGAACTTCAAGCTTGCAGACCTTGTTGCCGAGTTCAAAGGGACTGTATCTCTTAGTATGCTTAAAAAAATCTACGACAAGTATTCCGATATTGATGTACTACGTGAAAAGCTTAAGACTGAACCATATAAAACACTTACTAGGATTAGCGGTGTTGGCTTTAAAACAGCAGACAGCCTTATCCTCGACTTGCAAAAAGAGAGCATTATTGACTTCGGCTATGATGTGAAGACAAGTGAAGATAGATGTCTTGCTTGTATTATCTACTTGCTTCAAGAGAATGAGAGCAATGGCAATACTAGGGCTAATCTAGCTGATATTCGCAGTCAATGCATTGAAATCATTCCTTCTTCTGTTAAGCACTTTGCTAATGCAATTCAAGATGATGCTATTTATTACAATAAAGAGTCTATGTCTATCGCATTGGAAAAGACGTATGAGGATGAGTTATATATTGCTAAGACGATTGCCGACAACCTTCACAACGTATCTAAGAACGATGATATATGGGATTACGATGTTGAGAAATATCGCGTAGTAGAAGGATTCGCTTTGTCTGATGAGCAAATGAAGGCTGTTGAGAATGTTTGCAAGCATTCAATCAGTATTCTCAATGGCGGGGCAGGTTGCGGCAAGAGCTTTTCTACACAGGCAATCATCAATATGCTTGATGACAACAAAAAACGCTATATTCTTCTTACGCCGACAGGGAAAGCCAGTAAAGTGTTGTCTGAATTCACACACAGACAAGCATCAACGATTCATCGAGGTCTTTGCTATAATCCTCAGACTGGATGGGGATATAATAAATACAATAAATTAGAGCATGATGTTGTAATAGTAGATGAGTTCTCTATGACAGATGTATCACTATGTCGGCACTTGTTTGAAGCTATTGACTTTGAATTTACGAGATTGCTGATAGTTGGTGATAATGCGCAGCTTCCATCTGTCGGTTGTGGTAACTTGTTGCACGATTTCATGGAGAGCAACGTGATTCCAACAACAACCCTTACCACCGTGTTTCGCTACAATGAAGGCGGTTTGTCTAAGGTTGCTACCGATACAAGATTTTGCAAAACCTATCTTGATAAATCTATGAAGGGAAAAGCAACGTCATTCGGTGCCAATAAAGATTATATGTTCATTGATATGCCACAAGAGGATATCCCAAGAAGTGCCGTGTCACTGTATAAGAAATTATACGATAGCGGAGTTGACGTTACGGACATTCAGGTATTGACTGCTAAAAATGTTGGCGATTATGGAACTATCGCATTAAATAATATGATTCAAAGAGCTGTGAATCCTAACTATGGCAGTGAATTATGCATGAAGATTGGCGATACTTCTTATTACAAGGGCGATCTTATTATTGAGAAAAAGAACAATTATAAAGCCATCTTAGCTGATTGCGATAATGAACAAACAGCCTTCGTTGCAAACGGCGAGACAGCTATTGTTGAATATGCTTGTAAAGAACATGTCATTCTTAATTTTGATGGCATTAGGGTAACGTATGGCAAGTCGGATATGCAAATGGTTGGACTTGGTTATGCAATTACGTCACATAAGTCCCAAGGTAGCGGCATTAAAAATGTTATTGTATGCACTCCAAAAGCAGATATCTTCATGCTCAATTCAAATCTTATTTATGTTGCGCTTACCCGCATGAAAGAGCGATGTTTTCATCTTGGCTCCGTAGATACTGTTAACATGGCAGTTAAGAAAAAGGCAAATCTAAGTAGGCACACGTTCATGCAAGGAATGCTAAAGAACTTATCAAATAAGTCAAAATAAATATTGAACACAAATAACAGCTATGATACTATCTAATGTGTCATAGCTGTTAATGTTATATGCCTAAAGGAGCGATCAAATGGATGACAAAGTATTGATACAAAGAATCAAACAGCTAGTTGAAGAGCTTAACAAAGCGTCTGACGCATATTATCTGTACGACAATCCGATTATGTCAGACCATGAGTATGATGAGATGATGGATAAGCTTGAATCTCTTGAGCAGCAGACTGGATATGTGCTTAGCAATTCTCCTTTGCATAAGGTGCAAGGCAAGCTGCTTGACGGTTTCAAGAAGGTAAAGCATACCAAACCGATGTTGTCTGCAAACAAGACAAAGGATATGAGCGAAATCGGTAAGTTCATTGGTAGCCACAAAGTAGTTGAAAGCTTCAAGCTTGACGGTCTTAGCATTGTAGCCAGGTGGGAGAACGGCGTATTCAAGCAAGCTATTACCCGTGGCAATGGCGAGGTAGGCGAGGATGTAACAGAGAACTTCAGAAATTGTATCAACCTTCCATTGAAGCTGCGTTATGATTTTGATCTTGAGGTTCGCGGTGAATGTGTAATCTCATGGGAGAACTTCAATAAAATCAATGAGTCTCTTAAGGAACCATATTCACATCCAAGAAATCTAGCAGCAGGGTCGTTGCGTTGCCTTGATACGAATGTATCTAAAGACAGGCATCTTGAGTACATTGCTTTTGAGCTTGTAGATGCGAGCGGTTCTGGAATTAACAATGATAACATTGCTAAGGCTGACTTGATTGACACGTATGAGTTCTTGAAAACCATGGGATTCGATGTTGTGCCGCATCATATGGTCGATGTTGATAATTATGAGGATATTGATGCTGATTTATTCAACCCAGAAGAATACGAGTATCCCGTAGACGGTACGATTTTCAAGTACAACTCCTATGAATATGGTAAGAGTCTTGGTATGACTGCCCATCATCCATTGGATATGATTGCGCGCAAGTGGAAGGATGAGGAGGTTGAAACTACTCTGAAGGAGGTTCAATGGCAGCTTGGAAAGACTGGTCAGATTACGCCTGTTGCCGTGTTTGACCCAGTGGAGATTGACGGCAGCATTGTAGAAAAAGCTACACTTCATAATCTCTCTATCTTTGAAGGCTATAAGCTTGCTGTTGGCGATACTATTACCTGTTTCAAAGCGAACGCAATCATACCAGCTATTGCTGAGAATCTAAGCACAATTGACCGAGATGATGATTCTGTAGAATATATCAAGCCACCAACCACATGCCCTGTTTGTGGTATGCCAATCGAAGTAAAGCAGGATAACAACACGAAGTTCTTGGTTTGCGGAAACGAGGGCTGCGATGGTAAGCTTGTTGCTCAGTTGACGCATTTCGCATCTAAGAACGCAATGGATATCGATGGCTTATCTGAATCGACTATTGAGAAGCTTGTTAACGCTGGTATCCTAAGTAGTGTCATGGACATTTATGATCTTTATATCAGACAAAATGATATGACTAAGATTGACGGTCTTGGAGAGAAGCTAGTAGACAAGCTGCTGAAGTCGATTGATGACAGCAAGGTTACTACGCTTGATAGATATATCTATTCTCTGTCAATTCCCTTGATTGGCAGGACTGCAAGCAAGGCTATCAGCAATTACTTTAACGGTGACTTCGATGAATTCTATAAATGTTATTGCGAGAGTGTATTTGACTTTGATCAGCTAGAAGGTTTTGGAAAGCAAATGGCTGAATCGATTCAAAATTATATCGACAATAACTACGATATGATGTTCTATGCCCTTCCTCAGATTCTAACAATCAAGAAACCTGATGTTACGAATGCTAGCAACAGCAACATTTTTGGTAAGACGTTTGTTATCACTGGCAAACTTAATGCGTTCAGCAACCGTGATGAGTTGAAAGATAAGATCGAGTCTCTTGGTGGTAAGGTTGTCGGTTCTGTAAGCGCTAAAACTGATTATCTTATTAACAATGATATTGAATCCAATTCATCGAAGAACAAGAAGGCGAAAAGTTTAAATATCCCCATCGTAAATGAGCAAAAAATTATTGAAATGATGTCTTGATATTGGTACAGTGTTGTTCTATACTGGTATACAAATAAGGTTATACACCCAAGAAAGGAGCTGATGCTTATGGTTAGCATTACAGTCAAGCGTGATGGTAGAAAAGAGGAGTTCGATAAAAGCAAGATTTCAAATGCAATCAAGAAGGCATTCATCGAAGTAGACGGCGATATTGACGATAAGGCAGAAGCTATCGTTGACAAGATTGCAAACGAAATTGCTGGAACCAAGAAAGAGGAGATGTCTGTAGAGGATATTCAGGATATGGTAGTCAATAAGTTGATGGCTACTTCTCGTAAAGACGTTGCTTCTCGATACGTTGAATATCGTTATCAACGTAAGATTATCCGTGAAGCGAACACTACTGATGAAACAATCATGGAATTGTTGAGCGGTCAAAGCGACTATTGGAACAATGAAAATTCCAATAAGAATGCCGAGCTTGTAACAACGCAGCGTGATTATATGGCTGGCGTTGTAAGCGAAGATATCTCTAAGCGATTCCTTGTGCCAAAAGATGTTATCGAAGCACATGATGCTGGCATTATTCATTTTCACGATATGGATTACTTTGCTCAGAATGCACTCCATAACTGCGATCTAGTAAATCTTGAAGACATGCTTCAGAACGGCACTGTAATTTCTGGTGTTATGATTGAAAAGCCACATAGCTTTGCTACTGCTTGTAATATTGCAACTCAGATCATCGCACAGGTGGCTTCTAGTCAATATGGTGGACAAACTGTATCAATTGCACATCTTGCTCCATTTGTAGATGTAAGCCGTCAGAAGTTCAAGAAAGATGCGATGAAGGCATTTATCGAGTTCACTGGACATGAACCAGTAACAGATGACGAACTTACTAAGTATAACAATATGGTTGAACGTATGGTAAAAAACGAGATTGAGCGTGGAGTTCAGACCATTCAGTATCAAGTTGTAACCCTGATGACCACTAACGGTCAGGCACCGTTCTTGTCTGTTAATATGTATCTTAATGAAGCAAAGAATGAGCAAGAGAAGAATGATCTCGCTCTAATCATTGAAGAGATTCTTAATCAGCGAATTCAAGGCGTAAAGAACGAAAAGGGTGTATGGATTACTCCCGCATTTCCAAAGTTGCTATATGTTCTCGAAGAAGACAATGCTTATAAAGGTTCTAAGTATTTCTATCTGACTGAGCTTGCTGCAAAATGCACGGCAAAGCGCATGGTTCCCGACTATATCTCCGAAAAGAAGATGCTTGAATATAAGATTGATGGCAATGGGAACGGCAATGTATATCCTTGTATGGGCTGTAGAAGCTTCCTAACCCCAGACCGTTCTGGAAATGGCTATGGTAATATTGCGAAGGCAAAAAATTACAATGGCGAATCAAAGTATTACGGGCGTTTCAATCAAGGTGTCGTAACTCTAAATCTTGTTGATCTTGCGTTGTCTTCTAATAAAGATATCGATAAATTCTGGGAACTTTTTGAAGAGCGCACAGAACTGTGTCATAAAGCTATGCAAGTTCGTCATAACCGCTTAGAAGGAACTCCGTCAGATGTAGCACCTATTCTGTGGCAGCATGGAGCATTGGCTAGACTTGAAAAAGGTGAGACTATTGACAAGCTGCTTCATGGTGGATATTCTACAATCTCACTTGGCTATGCTGGACTTTACGAATGTGTCAAGTATATGACTGGTCATAGTCATACAGACAGTGATATTGGTGAGAAGTTTGGTCTTGAAGTAATGCAAGCGCTAAATGACAAGTGTACTAAGTGGAAGCAGGAAGAAGATATTGATTATAGTTTGTACGGAACTCCAATCGAATCTACTACATATAAGTTCGCAAAGTGTCTTAAGAAGCGTTTCGGTGTAATCGAGGGAATTACCGACAAGGATTACGTAACTAATAGTTATCATGTTCATGTAACAGAGGAGATTAATGCATTTGACAAACTTGCACTAGAGGCGAAGTTCCAGAAGCTATCCCCAGGAGGAGCGATTTCATATTGTGAATGCCCGAATTTGCAAGATAATATCGAAGCAGTAATTCAAATTATTCAGTTCATTTATGAAAATATCATGTATGCTGAACTGAATTCTAAGAGTGATTATTGTATGGCATGTGGCTACGATAAGGAGATTCTTATTGTAGAAGACGAAGAAAGTGGAGAACTGGTATGGGAATGCCCTAACTGCGGCAATCGAGATCAGAACAGGATGAGCGTAGCGCGGCGTACTTGTGGTTATATCGGAACAAATTTCTGGTGTCAGGGTCGTACGCAGGAAATTAAGGAGCGTGTTCTTCATGTAGATGATATGCCTTATATCGAAAGATAATTCTATGAAGCATTATATTGGTGAAACAATCGATGATTATACCGTTGTAGATTTTATTGATGGCAATGTTATTATAAGATGTAAAATATGCGGACACGAGCGTAAAATGCCAACTGGTTCTTTTAGAAGACAACGCCATAAGCATTCGTATCGTATATGCGGAACAAAATTCTTCGAAACATCGCCTATCAACGGAGACTATGAGTTTATAGGTATGTCGGATAAGGTGTATAGAGGAGAGAGCTTTTGTTTGATGAGGTGTATGAAATGTGGAAACGTAAAAGAGATTCTTCCATATCAAGTACACAAGAAATCATTGTATCATAATAAAACAATTTGCGGAATCAATGCCAAAAACGAAGAAATCGGCAGACAATATGGAGATATAAAAATTATTTCTTATATTGGAAAACGTAATAATTCCGATATACATCTATGTGAATGTCAAGTATGCCATCGTACAAAAATAATGCAGATATGGAATGTAAAAAATGGTAAAGGTATAACACATAAATCATGTTCTTCATCTGTTAAGGACGAAAAGTATATTAAAGAATTTCGTTCAAGGTGGGCTAACATGAGGGATAGAACTACAAATCCAAACAATGAAAAATATCATTGTTATGGTGGTAGAGGTATAACATCTGACGAGTTCGAATATTTCATAGATTTCTATGATAGTTTATATGAGTCTTTTATAAAACATGTAGAAAAACATGGTGTAAATAACACAACGTTAGAAAGAATTGATGTAAACAAAGGATATACATCTGACAATTGCACATGGGCTACATGGAAAGAGCAAAGCAATAACAAGCAAGATACGGTATATTTTAAAGTAGTTCATCAGGATGGCAGTGAAGATATAGAATACGGTGTATCAAATTACGAGAAAGAACACGGTATGTCACACAATCTTATCTTCAATAGACTGTACGGCATAGTTAAAACAAATGAGTTAAACGGAGATAGATATTATCTTATTGGGAATAATAGAGATAGAGAGGAAGGTAGTATTAATTAATGAGATACACATTAATGAGGAAAATGGACATTTCAAACGGTAAAGGCATTGGTGTTTCATTATTTGTCCAGGGGTGCAGAGCGCATTGCAAGAATTGTTTTAACCCAGAAACATGGAGTTTCACTGGTGGACATGAATGGGCTGAAGAATCCAAGAATACATTTTTTGAGCTTGTTTCAAAGCCATATATTACCCGTGTAAGTATTCTTGGTGGAGAACCATTTGAGCCAGAGAGTATTGATGAAGTAATTAGTATTCTTAAAGAAATCAAAGATAGATTTCCAGAAAAGCAAGTATGGGTTTATACTGGATATAAATTTGAGCAAGTGCTTAGTAGTAACATGAAGGACGCATTGCCGTATATCGATGTTCTTGTAGACGGTAGATACGTTGATGAGCTTAGTGATATTTCTCTAGCTTATAAGGGTAGCTCTAATCAGCGAATCATAGATATTCCAAAGTCTCTAGCAAGCAACGAAGTTGTGTTGTATAATATCTAAACAACAAATGTTATATGCAAACAAAGGACAATATGTTAGCTAAAACAGCCAAAAATAGCGAAAATGGCTAACATATTGTCTAAGCAAAGAAAGGATAACATATGGGTCTTTTTAAGCAGAAGGTAAAGAATTTTCTTGAAGGCACATACTTTGACAAGGTATCGTATGAGCAATTCAAGTCTGACTGGTTGAATACATTTCCAGACTATGATGAGTCAGATGATGAGGAAATCCGTGAAATCTATGATGCTATCGAACTTCCAAAGCGAAGCACATCTGGTTCGGCAGGATATGACTTTGTATCTCCGATTCATCTTTGCTTCAAGCCAAGTGAATCAATTATGATTCCAACTGGTATTAAGTGCAATATGGAGCGAGGTATGGTATTGCTTATGTTTGCACGAAGCGGTCTTGGTTCAAAATATCGATTTGTTCCTAAGACGCTGGTTTCTGTAATTGATCAGGATTATATTAATGCAGATAACGAAGGTCACATTTTTATGCCAATGGTAAACGATGGTGATGAGCGAGTTGTATTGAAGCAGGGTCAAGCATTCTGTCAGGGTATCTTGACTAATTACCATGTAACAGATTACGATATCGCATCTGGCTCTCGAACTGGTGGCATGGGTTCTACCGATAAGAAGCAGTAAGCAATAATAAAACGGCATGATGTGTGGCAACAAAACAAACTTGTCATGCGTCATGCCACAATAAGTTTGAAGGAGCTAACAGTGAACGATTTCAATTTTAAAGATTTTATATTCAATCGCGCATTTCTCATCCTATCGTTTATTTGGCTGATTATCCTGGTGTACAGCGTATTTGCAAATAGCAATCTTCTTGCTATCATCAGCAGCACTGGATTTTATGGAAGTCTCATTCTTGATGTGCTTGAACAAGATAGAGGGTAAGTATGTCAAACAAATACGGAGTAAACAAGGCTATTCAATACCACATTCTTCCCGATGAGAAGATGCGTGAAATTGGATTCACAGATTGCGATCCAGAAATATGGTATTTTGGTCGTGTTATCAAACAGGATATATCATTCAATGTAATGATTCCTAAAGACGGAATTGGTGATCTTAGAATCGATGTCCTTGATGAAGATTTCTGTCAGCCATATGATTATCAAGCTATCTTAGACAGAGATTCAGATTTTCCGTTTGCATTGCTTGTAGAACAGAAGGTAGAAGAATATATGGAATACCTTCAGGACAAAGGTGTTCTTAGCGGTCATGTAAGAGGAGAGTATATTTAAATGAGCGTAGTAGCAGTAAAGGTATATGACGATAAGATTCAAATTGCAGCCGATTCCATTGTTTGCAGAGGAGACTCAAAGAGAGTAGATGATAATTTTACAAAGCTTGTAAACATCAATGATATGATTATTGGCTGTTGTGGATCATGCGAAGAAGCAAGCCTACTGTACCATTATGCAGAAACTCATAAGCCTTTAAGCACAAGTGAAAAAGATATCCTCGCTTTTATCATCGAGTTCTCAAAATGGAAAAACGATCTCGTTGGAAGCCCTAGCATCAATAATGAATACATTATCGTGTTTGACGGACATGCATTTAGTGTTGTTGGTATGTTTGTTAAAGAAGTCAAGACTTATGCCGCTATTGGTGCTGGTCTAGATTTTGCTAACTCAGCCCTATATCTCGGACACTCTCCAAAAGAATCGGTTAAGGTAGCTTGCGCTTTGTTCTGCTATGTTGCTGAGCCAATTATTGAATATGAGGTAAAACTCGGCAGCAATAAAAACAAGAACAAAAACAAGAACAAAAAGAAGCATTAACTCACTACAAGCATAAGGAGTATATATGAGTAAAAATAAAAACAACACTCCAAAGTATTGTGCAAATTGCAAGTATTGGGAATGTTATAATGAAAAGAATCTTGAAAAGTTTGGAGAATGCACAGAAGGCGAATGCCATCGTTATCCACCAAACACACTTAACTTTGAACGAGTAAATGAAATGGGTATCATGATTCCAGAAACGATTATGAATACACCACTCCTTAGTCATCCATTTACGTTTGCCTCTGAGTGGTGCGGAGAGTTCAAGCCAATGAAGGATCCAAGGTGGACAGACAATGGCGAATAATTATCTCTTGAAATACAAAGGTAAATACCGTATTCTTCCCGTGATAGATCTTGAGACAAACGACTTCCCACGTGATTCAAATGGTGACATAGAAGATGACCTTGAGATCTATATTACGTGTCAGAACGGAAATCGCATAGAATACTATGGACTCAACGAAAGCAGACGAGCAATCTTGCTTGCTTATATTCCTTCTCTTGGTCGTGGCAGGAATATCAAGAAGGCTCTAGACAAGCAAGGTATTGACATCCTTTACTATGACGAGTCAGACGAAGAGGTTCTGTTCCATTTCAACGCTGCCGACATTGAAACAGTAGCCACTCTTATGAAAGCTAAAACTAGTGGAGCGAACATCAGCCCTTATAGCAAGAAAAATCTACCGAAGACAAAAATTGATATCCCAGAAGAAGACATGGCTGCATATAAGGATATTGTCGATAAGGTAGATAAAAACGACAAACTGCTGATTCACCGTATCACTACGGAGTTTCTTGACAATGTTCTTGCTAAAGAGCTTAGACCCAAAGGTACTAGAAAGCCGTATGATTACAAGACCGATATGAAGAAGCTGAAGCTTGCCAGGGATTCAAAAGGCTACATTTGGACTAAGGAACTTTGGAACGAGTATCTTGAGTATCTAGAAAAAGAGATTGATTCTCATTACAACAAGTAAGGATATATGCTATAATGTCAGTTGCATAGTAAATACGCTATATAACTGACATTTTGCTAAGGAGATACAAATGGATATTAAAGAAATTGAAGAGAAGATTGCTTCAAAAGAATATAACTTCTTGCGAACCAATGAACGTCTTAGAAGCAATATTGTCTTACTTGGTTTAGGCGGCAGTCACGCATATGGCACCGACACTCTTGAATCAGATCTTGATGTACGTGGTATTGCACTGAATTCTAAAGAAGATATTCTCGGACTTGACGTTGGTTTTGAACATGTTTGTGACAAAGCTACAGACACAACAATTTATTCTTTTAATAAGATGATTAAACTTCTAACTGCTTGCAATCCTAATTGCATCGAAATTCTTGGATTGAAACCAGAACACTATCTATACATGTCTCCGATTGGACAAGAGCTTCTTGATAACAGCAGTTTGTTTCTCTCCAAGAAGGCTGTCTATAGCTTTGCAGGGTATGCAAATAGCCAATTGCGTAGGCTGGACAATAAAGCAATGCGCTCCACATCTCAAGCTGAACAAGAGCAACATATTTTAAATAGCATTAACAATGCTTCTGTAGATTTCGAACGACAATTTTTCGCATATTCAGAAGATAATATTAAACTATACCTAGATGATGCCGTAAACGATAGTTTTGATAAAGAGATTTTTATGGATATCAATCTGTCTCACTATCCTTTGCGTGATTACAAAGGTATGTGGAGTGCAATGAATAACATTGTAAAAGAATACGGAAAGGTCGGTCACAGAAACAAAGAAGCTGCTTCCGCTGGTAAGCTAGGAAAGCATATGATGCATTTAGTAAGACTTTATCTTATGTGCTTTGACATTCTTGAAAAAGAAAGTATCATCACGTATAGAGCGGAAGAACATGATTTTCTAATGAGTATTCGCAACGGTAAGTATCTTGATGATAATAACCAACCAATTTCAGAGTTCTTTGAAATCGTAGACGAGCTTGAAAAACGATTGGAATACGACAAGCAACATACAAATCTTCCAGAAAAACCAGACTATAATAAAATCCAAGAATTTACTATGAGTGTTAATGAGCGAATTGTGAAAGGAGATGTGTAATGAAAGAGAAAATTAAAATGCCAGAAGATGTATCGTTTATCTTGAAACGTATCAGCGATAATGGATACGAAGGCTTTATTGTAGGTGGATGCGTCAGGGATTCATTAAAAAGTATAAAGCCAAAGGATTGGGATGTTTGTACGTCTGCAAAGCCAAATGAAATTATCGAGGTATTTAAAGATTATAAAATTATCCTTACTGGATTAAAGCACGGCACTGTTACTGTGGTTGTTAATGACACGCCTTTTGAAATAACAACATATCGTATCGATGGTGAGTACTCAGATAATCGTAGACCTGACAACGTAGAATTTACAGATGATATTGTAAAAGATCTCAGTCGTAGAGACTTTACCATGAACGCTATTGCATACAATGATGAAGTTGGCTTTGTAGACCCGTTCGATGGCGTAAAAGATATCTATAATGGTATCTTGCGTTGTGTTGGAAGCCCAGAAGACAGATTTAAAGAAGACGCTCTTAGAATTATGAGGGCTTTGAGATTTATGGCACAACTTCCTATCAAAGGAGATATCGCGCTTCAACGCGCATTATGGCAAGATAATAACGTAGCCTTGCTAGACAACGTTTCGAGAGAGCGTATTAATGGTGAGTTATGCAAAATACTTTTATCAAATTACTGCTCAGAAATTCTTAGAGAGCATTTTAATATTGTATTTAAGATTATCCCAGATATTAAAAGCCTATGGGAGTTTGGCGATCTTTATTCTCTAGTATGTTCCAGTATGTTTAATGCTGGGCAATTTTATAATAAAGATATTGTTTTGCGACTCGCTCTTTTGCTATGCGATGTCGGCAAACCAAGATGCAATACGATAAAAGATTCTATGCATGTATCTCAAGTATCGGCAAAGATATCATATAGAATTTTAAAAGAACTGCGATTCAGCAATGAGGTAATTGCAAACACAACACAACTAATCAGTTACTCGTATATCAAAATCAACAACAATAAATCATTTGTTAAGCGTATGCTTAACTTGATTGGAGAAAAGCAATTTAGAAGATTGATTGTGTTCAACGACTGTAGATGTTTTCCCGATGAGGTTATGGAATATGAAGTAAAAAATACCCTTAATACTCTTAATGAGATTATTGCAAACAACGAGTGTTATAATCTAAAGATGCTTGCCGTCAATGGCGATGACCTTATTGAAAGAGGCATTCCGCGAGGCAAGTCTATCGGTAATGTACTTAATATATTGCTAGAAAATGTTATTAATGGCAGTATTGATAATAATAGAGAAGACCTATTGAAAAAAGTAGGCAGAATCGCTAAAATATACAGCGTTATATAATTAAGGTTAGATGCTAAGGAGGATATAATGCTAAAGATTGAAAACACAGAAACTTATGGCTGGGAAGCTGCCATCAGAGGCGCGCGAAACCCCATGAATAGTTGGGTCAAGAGTGATAGTGAGTGGAAACCAGCAGATATTGACGATAAGGTATTTGATTTTGAATACGTACTTGGTGAAAATGATTTAAAGCTTGCTAAAAAACTCGCTAAGGCTGGTGCCGATCATCGTAAGTTTATGCGCATGATTACTGTCTATTGTGATATTACCGCTCCGCTATATTGGTGGAAAGAAATGGATCAATACCGCATCGGACAAACTACCAACTCGTGTAGCACAATGCATAAAATCCATGCTAAGGAATTTGAGTTGGATGACTTTAGTTACGAACATGTAATTGACTTTTTTAATGATACCGATACCTCTCAATATATCGATGAACATGGTGCATATAATTTTGATAGTCATCCAATAATTACTCTATTAACTACGGGTATGAAGGAAACATATTTTAGCCCGTTAGGACTTTTAAAATTCAATATAGAAATGCTTAACAAATGTCGCAATTTATATCTCGAAACGAATGATAAGAAGTATTGGTGGCAGATGATCCAGCTTCTTCCTACTTCATACAACCAGAAACGTACTGTTATGCTTAATTATGAAGTTCTGTCTAATATCTACAAATCTCGTAAGGGTCATAGGCTTGACGAGTGGAAAACTATGTTGGATTGGATTGAGACGCTACCATACTCTGAACTTATTACTGGAAAAGAATAATCAAATGTATGCAGATTATAGTATGTGTTGCTCCAAAGAATATCCGTATGGCGCTTTTTGTCCGTGCGGACGTACCATTCATATAAAAGCTTCCGAAGTAGAAATTGGGCGCAATAACCAAATTGAATGCCCAGAATGCGGATTTGTTGTTGGTCTGACAGTTAACGGTAAAGAACTTAAGTATTGGGAGGAGAAATAGCATGGCAGTAGTTAGCTATAATGAAAGTAAGAACGGTAAAAACAATTCTCTTATTGTTCATGGTGACAAGGAGGAGCTTAAGAAAGTAGCTGAGTTCGTGAACGGCATGTATGACAAGCCTGTTAATGATGACGATAATGATGAAGGTGCGGCTGATATGGTTAACGAACCACCTCATTATATACATGGCATGGAATGCATTGATGAGATGGTTTTGGTATTCGGCAAAGAAGCCGTAATGAATTTCTGCCTGTGTAATGCGTGGAAATATCGTTACAGAGCGCCATATAAAGGCGATATTGAAGAGAACATGGAGAAGAGTCGCTGGTATTTGAATAAGTATAAAGAGTTGAAGGGTTCTACCGCTGTTATTAGTTCAGGCACCCCGAATTATCGTTCAATTAATTATAATACAAATCCGATTAATACAGTTACAAATCCATATCCTAATCCATATCCTAACACAGATGATAAAAAAGTATGGTGTACTACAACTACCAATAAAACTAACAACTAAATATACATGCAATGTGGGGCTTTTATCAGCCCCATTTTTATAAGCAACAGCCAAGACTTATCTTTTGTGGTTTACGCAAAGATATAATACTATAAAGATATAGTTGGAATGTTGTTAATAAAAACAGCAGGAGTGATTCATCATGGGTAAATCGCTAGATAAAAAACATGAGCTTGGAAGGGGAATATCGCAGCGTCCTGATGGAAGGTATCACGCAAGGGCTATTGTAAAAGGGAATCGCATAGAGCTATATAATAAAGATTTAAAACAATTACGTAAAGATTTCGAGCTTGCTAAAGCGGCAGCATTACAAGGCAGTATAATAGAAGAAAAAGATATTAAGTTTGCAGAATACTTTGATTCATGGTTTGATACCTACAAGAAACATAAGCTTAAATCTGTTATATCTCAAAATGCTTATTATCGCCGTGTAAAGAACACTTATTGCACCTTGCTTGGGAATATCAATCTTAAAGACATTACGCATGAAAAGATTCAGACTGCTACAAATGAATTATCAGAACGCAAATACACTCCTAGAACAATAAGAGAAGCGTTGTCTGCTGTGCGAGAGTGCTTAGATATCGCCGTAATCAATAAGAAAATTGATTATAATCCAGTAATTCGTATCAACATAAAAGAAGAAAATGAAGCAATGCTGGAACGGCGTGTTCTTGATAATTGGGAAATCCCATTGTTTATAGAAGAAGCTAAACGCGATTGGTATTACGAAGCGTATATGATTCTTCTTAATAGTGGGATGCGCATAGGAGAGTTCTCTGCCTTGACTTGGGATTGCATAGATTTTCAAAAGAAAGAAATCCGTATCAACAAAAGCATGAGCTTTGGCTATGTTGAAGGCAAGAAGATTGAGATTGTCACATCTCCAAAAACCAGGGCAGCATACAGAACCATTCCATTTTTCGATGGTGTAGAAGAATGGTTTAAATCTTGGAAACAAAAGCAAGATGAATTGAAAGAAAGACTTGGCGATAGATGGAGAGCAAGACAAGAACTTGGGGATATCGTCTTTTGTACTAGCCTAGGATCACCAGCCTCTCGTTATGCCATATCACACAGCCTTGCTAAAATTGAGAAGAACATGCAACTCAAAGAAGACTTCAATGCGAGGTTAGAGAACAGAGAGTCAAGAAAGATCGAGCATTTACATCCTCACTGCCTAAGACATAGTTTCTGTACGCTTTGTTTTCAGCGTGGTATAAATCCTTCTGTTATACAGGCTCTTATGGGGCATAGCGATTTTGCTGTAACAACATCTTATCTTCATATTCTTGACGATAAACGTAAAGAAGAAGTAGCAAAAGTAGGCAGCTTATTAAATTGAGTATTGCGTATAGATTTCAAATTGCGTATAATATTAAAGATGCTTGAACATGTTATTAGATTTTAGTTGCGTATTGTATTGCGTAAGTGTTAGACACACACCATACGAACGCCGATGCAGCAACGTTCTTAAGTGAAACTTCGCAATACAAGTTTCACGAGATAACGTCAAATAAGTTTGATTGAAGCCTTGATATACAAGGATTCCAAAATCGTACTCAAAAGAGTACATTACACAAAACATTGTATTAATGTCATATAAACTGAGTCGAAAGTTGAGTCAATAACATCGTAAAACTCGTCCATTTTCCTTCAGATAAGTTGACTCAACTTAATATTAAAACAAAAAAAGATTAAAACAATAACATTCCAACTATTATGTACTTAAATTGTCGTTCATTTTGAGGCTCCTAACAGAGCCTCTTTTTTCGTTTAGGCATAAAATTATTCTTTTAAACTTTCTCCTGATAAGATAATAAAAGGGAGGGAGACACCAAGAAATGCACATAGTATATTCTAAGCAAGCATACAAATATTTAAAGAAGCAAAGTGAACAAGATTATAATCGGATACTCAGTGAGATAAACAAGCTGCCAAATAATCATAATAGAATAAAGAAATTAAATGGCTTGTCGAATTTATATCGTTTACGCGTTGGAGATTTTCGTATTCTGTTCACACCAGAGTTGGAACATGATACAATCAAGATAGAAAAAATATTGCCAAGAGGTGATGTATACAATGGCATTAGATAAGAAAGTTGCTGAGAAATTTTTGAATAGGCTTGATAGTTTGCAAAAGGAGATAGAGTCAATCCACCGTGATTTAATATTTGCAATGGATGAAGATAAATTGAGTCCAAACGAGTTAGATGCAGTGAAAAAGATAAGGGAGAAGAATGAATATAAAACTATTGAAGAATGGGAAGCAGAAGAGAAATAAAATCGTAAAAAAAAGGAGCAGCATTAAATTGCTACTCCTTAAAAATTATTTAAACACCGATCACATAACGAAGAACCATGTTCCTATTGTCAACAGTTTGACCATGAAGAGAGAAAGTAGAATCGTTGTTTACAGCATTCCCTCTTATCTCATTATTATTAACATAGAGATACTTTTTGTAAAATTTTCCTCCACGTTCTAGGATAAACGAAAAGCCACCGCCGCTGTCATTCGCAACAGCATACTTAGGAACGAAGAAGGAATTCCAGCTAGAGTCAACAGGTGCAGTATTGCCAACGTCATAAGCACTGAAAATCAATGAAATTCCGTGTGGCTGCGCAGATACATTTCCAGAAAGCGATATGACGGCACCCTCTTTTACATACGAAGCACCGCTCCACAAAACCTTGTTTTCTCCGTAATAGGCACCAGCAATCCCACCAGTCCTACTCCAAACACGCACAGAGTTTCCATATAGATTAGTTGTTCCATTAGACTTCTGGTAATTATCATACCCAATAGCGGTATTGCCACCAGCAGACATCGGCATGAACACACTCTTTAGTGTACCGTCAGCAGCCTTACCGTTTATAGCTGCCTCTACGCCCATATCAATGTCTTTACTAGTTGTGACATCACCTGTAAGTGTGCCGCCATTTAAAGGAAGATAGTTATGTGAATGGCTCTTTGCCGCATACTTGTTTGGTAGAGTATTGTGTATTGCGTCCATAGCATTCAAATCATCGGTTAAGCAGCGTGTAGAGTCTGAACCTCTCCAAATATCGTCTGTTGAGTACAATCCAACAAAATCTTGACTAGACATAGTGTTCTCCTTAGAACGTAGTGTCAGTTTATATTATATAGGCTAAGCTAAATAACGTTATGAGGTTTGCCATTCTGATCGTAGATGGTCATAATTGCGTAGTGCTGCTCTCCGCTGGAATTATATGTATAGCAAAGACCAGTATGTGCCTTGCCATCTTGATCGTACCAGGTCACTCTGGAAGCAGCCAGCTCCCAAACTGCATATAAAGTAAGGTTTGCATTTGTAGAATACTTGTCTCCACCATGATATTTAACATCGCCAGTAGGAGATGTTGACCAACCTAAGAAGTTATAGCGCTGTCGCGTAGGCTTTGTTGTAGAGATCGTTGCGGTGGCATCGTAATCTTTTACCTGTGGCTCTGGAACGCCAGTACCACCATTGCCATCGTATCGAATAGCATATTTCAACCTGTCCCATGCAGCTACCATCGTTGTACTAGCGTTCGTTGTGTATGAATCGCCTGGATTATATCTCTTCGATGATTCTTCCCAATATAAGAAGTTATATCCTTCATATGTAGGAATAGTTTTAGACAGCGTTAGATTTGTAAAGTATTTCTTCGTCTGATTGCCAGGAGCGCCAGTTCCTCCATTAGCATTGTACTTTACCGTGTACGTAAGCTCTTCCCAAATAGCCACCAGCGTTTGATTGCCGTTGTACGCAACTGTGTCACCTGGCTGATAATAAGGTTGGGTCTTATATTTGCTATCGATATCTGAGCGGTTTGAGACACCCCATCCTTTGAACGTGTAACCAGTCTTATTAGGCTTTGTACTGGAAAGGGTTAGATTCTCATTCCACCATTTAGTCTGATTACTAGGAGCGCCAGTGCCGCCATCAACATCGAACGAAACCGTGTAAGATGTCTTAGCACCAACCCAAACATTAACAGTTGTCTCAGTGCTGCCGTAATAGCCACCATAATCGTTTACTGGCTGAAGGTTTACCCATACTTTAACTGGCACATTACGACCAGACTTGCCCTTTGAAATTGTAGTATAACCAGATGTTTCAGCGGCGGTTCTATATGAACCTCCTGGGTTAGATGATAGATATCCACTAGCAGAACCTCTATCCGTACCATCAACATTGCATACTACTCTCACGCCATATTGATAAGCCCACTTGAACTGAGCGCATACATACCAATAAATAGTTGCAGATCCATCGGCATTCGAATTAACATATGCATTGACATAACCGCGCACATATCTTTTACCGTTGTAAAATGTTTTCTCAGGAGTATAAGCATCTGCCATACACCATCACCTCCTTAGCATGTATATAGATTCATTAATTAATCTGGATATAAATACTATTAGGAGTTCCAGTAGAAGGCGCGGCACCAGTTCCCCATGTAATTCCAAGGTTATTTAAAGCTTTTGCACCAGTAGTAGCACCAGTTCCGCCATTAGCCACGGGTACTGCACCACTTGTGTTTCCAAGACCTAGATTATTTCTGGCACCAGCAACAGTCTCAGCGTTCGTACCGCCATTCTCAATAGGGAGAGTTCCGTATGCATCATTCATATTCGGCTTAACATAGCTTACAATCCAAAATGTACCATCATACATCACATTGAACGGCTTACCTTCAGAAATCCAATTCTCATAAGTACCAGCGATTGTACTCTTTGGATTGCTAGAAAGGCGTTGTCTGATATTCTTTGCACCAAGACCGTTTACATCAAGAGTCGGTGCAGTAGTCGTACTATCGATATGAGGAATCATTGTAAAGTTAACACCAGCAACAAGGCTATCTATTCCCTTTACAGTAGCGGTATACGCAGCGCCAGTGCCAGCAGTTGTAACACCATTGATTTGCTGTCTTGCAGCTTCATCGTAAATCTCTAAACCGTTATATGATTTTATAATCTTGTTTCCATCCATATCTATTCCACCACCTTCAATACTTCAGTTACATTGCCATGTCCATCATTGCTCAAGACTAACTTATATCCCTTTTCAACTATCATAGACCTGATATCTTTTTCGATTGTATTTTCTGTATCGCCAGCAATCTTAATAGTGTTCTTATAAATAACATCAGTGTCATCGTCAAGCTCTTGAAGCTTATTCCTGATCTCAGAGAACTGTATAATCAAGTCTCGTTTTTGTTCGGTTATGAAGGATACACCTTGCTCTTTGATGTAGCCAATATTGTTTATAGCATCAACTCTGATGTCCTCGGTTTCTTCAAGAACCTCTTCTTCTAGCATTTGCTCAGTGATGCGCTCGATATTTTCAACATGATAAGCGGTTGCCATACGCTACGCCTCCTGTGAATTCAAGAGAATCGCAACAGTAACATTGCCTTCTCCGTCATTTTTCGTAGCAAGAACAAGACCGTCTTGAGTCATCATGTTATCAATATCTGTCTCAATCTTTGTCTTTGTTTGATTGGCAACTTTTACGGTATCATCGTATGTCTTCTGCGTGTTATCCTTTATTGCAGTAGCCGTCTTTACAAGACCGTTGCCAATTGTTAGAAAGCTGTCTTTATTTTGCGTTACAGTCTCGATAGCACTGTTCTTCGTATCTGTGATATCCTTGATCGCATTTGTTCTTGCTTCTTCTGTACTTGCTTCAATCTCGTCTTTGATGTCTTCTGCGGTGATACGCTTGATATTCTCCACATATAGATAGTCATTCGGCATCTCTCGTTTGCGAATTGGAATCTCAGAGAATAAGATAGTCCGTTGAGAAGAAACATCTTCTGAGTTTGTCAGATAAACATATACAAGAAGAGGATAAGGCTCTTGCAATAGAATGTTAGGTATCGTAGCCTTCATAACGTCTTCGCCGATTACATTAGACCTAACAATCAAAGCAGTGTCTCTGTGCTTGTTAGTGAAATGAAATTCTGGTGCGATAGAAAGATATCCTTGTGGGCAACCTTCAAGCTTAATGGTTATCTCCTGGTCGATATCCCACTGAAAAAAATTGTTTATGGTATTGCCATATTGATCTAAGCATTTTACTTCGTACATAGGCTACACCTCCTTTAAATTGATAAGCTTTAATAAGTCTACTTCCATTTACCAACAACGCGCACGTAGACGTTAACATCGAAGTCTAGGTCTGCTGGATTGGAAATACGAAGACCCAGCTTATTATTGGTGTTCAGATATACGCTTACATTGGGAACACCTTGTTCACATTCAGCGGTGCAATATACACGTTGCTTCGCTCCAATAAGCTCAACGGGGTAATTAACCTCGATCTCGTTGTACTTAACATCATAGTAAGATTTTGCAAGCATACCGCTGACAGAAAGCCTTGCTTCACATTCGATTCTTCCGTTGCCGAATTTCTTAAACTCCCATAAGCCATCAGAACCAACTTCAACAGTATCAAGATTGCCTACTGCGCTTTTGAGTTCCTTAATGTCTTCCTCGATAAAATCAAGGTCATCAGTCAGGCAACGGTTAGTGTCTTCTCCGCGCCAAACTTCATTAGATGATACTACTGGGTTGAAAGCATTAGCTGACATACGCATCCTCCTTTTGTAATGAATAATCAATTAATTGTATCTTATTATTGTATTTCAACATTTTCCAAAAAATATTTTCACGTTTTCTATATGAAAAATCCCACGCACAATATATACTATTTCTCGTGTAAAACTGCGTGGGATTTTTAGCATCGAAAGGATTAGAAAAATGAAAATTATCGACATTTATGAGCAACATTACTTGCCTGAGAAAACAGCAAAAAGAGCCGCGTCTACCATCTCTGGATACGACTCTTCTATGCGTCTTCATGTTCTCCCACGATGGGGAGAATGCGAGATTGAGGATATCGACCCAGACGATTTGCAAGAATGTGTTGATTCGTTCGAACTCAACGGAGCAGCAGAGAAAGCATTCAAATGCCTTCGTCAAATCATCCGATGGTGGGTACGCAAAAAGCGCCTTCATATCGCCGACCCGACTATCTATATTGAACTTAACTCCCGTGAGCCATATAGGGCAGAAGTTCTCGATGCTACAGAAGTATCAGATATGCTTCGCGGTATGTGGGGTCATTGGGCAGAGGCAGTCACCATCTGCGCCGTAACCCTCGGTCTTAGAAGAGGAGAGGCTTGCGCTCTTGAATGGTCTGATATCAACCTGAAAACTGGCGAGGTTCGCATTAACAAGTCAAGGCAATACATAAAAGGCAAGACCGTCACGGTAAGAACCAAAACAGATAAATCTACAAGGTCGTGCTATCTACCTAAATTCGCACGTCAGCGCCTAAAGCAAATTAAAGGAACTGGTCTTCTAACAGGCGATACATCACCAGACAAGGTTGCTCGTGCAATCAAGAGGCAATGTGAACGCCAAGGAGTGCCACATGTATCTATGACAAATATGCGTCATACATGGGCTACTCTAGCTGTAGAAGCTGGCGTAGGAATTGAGACTGTAGCTATGATGCTTGGGCATACAGACATCAGCACCGCATATAACCATTACATTATTCCTCGCAAGACTATATGCCAGGAAGCTCAGGCTGCGGTAGAGAAGCTATTATTCGATAAGGCTAAAAAGGTTAAGCATCTATCTGTTGTTTGATAAGGTATCGAGATAGTATTCCATATCCCCGTTATTTAAAGTAACCAGATATATAAGCAAAGCACAAGATGTTGCCTCTGGTCATATACTTGAATACACTGAAACCCTTAAGGAAATAAGTGGCTATAGTCCAGTTGGGATAGTAGGGGCAACTACAAACCACGATTGGTCATTTGCTTTGTTTCAATCAAAAATGAACAGCGACAACACTTTTATCGCAACATGGATGAACTTCAACAAGAACACGTGGAGAGGCGCATATGGCATAGTAGACGTTCTATATATTAAGAATCTCTAGCATTCCATATCCCGTGTACGTTACACGCTTAAATCAGGTAGCAGTAGTAGTGTTATTAAACTCAATGGTGATTGCTCTTTTGCTGACTCTAATGGATATATTAACCTAGTTGTTTTTAACAAATTAGCCTATGTTTATTGGCGCGGACTAAATCTACATAGCGTAGGCGCATGGGCAGACGGTTTTACTATAAACAAAAAATTAGCCAATAATAATGCATGGATCGACGTAGTTCTATCAAATGGCAAAAGCAACATATCAGACTGCGGGTTTGAAGCAAGAGGTGATACATGCGTTTTAGTTTTTAATAATACGTCTTCTGGTGCTGTTAAGACATCGGCGTTTACTATTTTAGAACTTGCCTAGCATTCCATATCCCCTACGGTCGAAGATATTAAAAACAAGACCGATAAGCTTAGTATTAATAGTTACGTGGCAAGTGTTGCTTTTCATGCATGGGACAATGGCTTTCAAATGACATGTAATGGTGCCAACGGCTTACCACAATTTATCGTTGCATTTGATAGTAGCGGTATAAACTTTTATAAAGGTGGCAACTACACTTGGCACAAATAATTTGATAGCATTCCATATCCCAGGTTACTTTAAAAACCATCAATGGTATCACTTGTACTTATCGAGTGTGGTCAAAAAAAGTTGTCGAATGCTGTGTCTCAGGAACAACTACTAATACCCTTAGCTCTGGCAGTGTCATTGATTTCGGAACAATCCCATCTGGGTTACGTCCGAAAACAACATCGTTTATCATATGTAACGTTCTCTGGAACGGTGGAAAAGTATATTTTAGAACTTATAATGACGGAAGCGTTAGCGTACTATGTGCCGACCAAGAATTTTCAGGAGGATCTTCTGTTCGTTGTTCGAGAACATGGATTATTTAGTATTCCATATCCCAAGTAGAATATTTCGTATCTGAGTCAAATACTTTTAATGTCACACCAAAAATATCTGGTATTGTTGAGGTTGAATGCGTTGTGCATTCAACTTTTGGAGCGTGGGCAAATAATCTAAGTGCGAGAATCGCCACGCCAGATGGGTTGACGCTCATAGCAGGAACGGCAAGCGCAATAAACGGAAACGACCAGGTTCTACGATCATTCAGAGCGCGCGCCGTATTTTCAGGCGTAAAGTCTGGCAGCGCATATAACTTCTCTGTTTATAGAACTGACGGCTCATTCGGGAACTCACCGTCATTTTCATGGTTCATTACTGTTCGTCAACACTAGTATTTTTCTTGGGCATAGTATTCCATATCCCAATACGGTACAACAAGTTTCTCGTCACAACAGTTGAGTGTCTGGAAAAGTATGAATATGTGTACAGTTGACGTACCAATAGGTAAAACGCTTCCTAACAATACGTACACGGTTGTTCCAGTAATTCAACGAAATGGTGTTCCGTTTACGTGTTCTGTTGTTTCAAAAACTACCACATCATTCAAACTCTACGTTTGGACAATGGGAGATTTCGGTGCAGAAAGCTTCACAGTCAATTGGCATATTAGTTATTAGTATTCCATATCCCCGAAAACGCTTGTTGACGGTCAGATTAAGAGCGGAGAAGCGAAAACCGTACGTGGTATCTCGGATTGGCTCATGGTTGGCGTGTATGCATCGGCGGCAGCAGGAGATAGTGATGAAAAAGAGATGCTAATCCCCTGCTTGGTCGGGGACAGGTTCCTCTTGGGGTCAAGCGGTTGCGCAATAGATGGGGACAACCCTCGGTATGTGTCGGTAAGATTCACCCTGAATAGCGAATCTTTGAGATATGTAAACGTTTCCATGCAGGACGTATCAAACGGCAGCATTTCCAACGGCAGAAATGCTAACGGTATCATTGGTCTTATCAGGCGATAGCATTCCATATCCCCTACAACTCCGACATTAATTACAGGAGATGGATATGCTGTCCATAAAGTTGGCAGAATCGTCCTTGTAGCAATAAACATGAATACATCGATAAGCGATGCTTGGGGTCAAAAATCGATAGCAACATTGCCAGACAACTATGAACCAATTAAGGAATATACTTGTGCTCTCGCTGTACAAGGAGGCTACGATAGCTCCGTAATAGCAAGAATAACTCACAGCTGTGATATAGTTGTACAAGGAAAAGGTACAGGATGGCGCAGTGGTTGGGTATTTGGATCATTTGCGTATATTAGTATCGCATAGTATTCCATATCCCAAGCAACTGACTGGACTTACCTTGAAGGATCGTCTGCTGGGGCAACGCTAACATCGGGCTATGTGCGGTATAGGGTCAACCGCTTCAGCGTCGAGCTTGACATCGATTACCCAATCGCCGATGCATCCGACAAGAAGCTAAGCAAGCTGATTCCCGCCAACCTTCGACCTTACGAGACGTATTGGTTTGCCATCTGCGCAACGAGGCGCTGGAATGCATCGAACAATATGGCTTACTGCGAGGTCAAGAAAGACGGCACCGTGTGGCTTGGCAGAAAAGGAGCCGAAACCGATGGGCGTGTTGTCGGGACGGTTTCGTGGGTTATTCCGTGATTCCGTATCCCTACAACAGCAGAGGTATATGTAATCCATTTAACAAAGATAGAAAGAATAGTTATTTGTGAAATGTATTGCTTGTCATTTAGTTTAAATGGCTCATGGGATACGTATTTCATTGGTGCCGTTCCAGATTGTTTCAAACCAAAAAGACAAGTACGACAAAAGCGACCATCCAAGATTGCGATAACTATTATTCATTAGCGTTTTGGATTAATAACAACAAACACGCATATATCGGTAACTTTAGTGGTAGTGGATTCAATGGCTGCTCAGAAGCTAATATGACTTGTTGTTGGCAAGTTGCATAATTTTAAACTGTATAAACAATCTGCCCAGTGTAATCGCCTTTGTTCCGCGCCCAAAACAAAACATCACCACTGCTGTTTACATATATGATTCCAGCATAATTTTCTGTGTTTATTACACCGTAAACTGTGGCACGAGGACAAAGACCAGAAGGCATCGTTCCTACCTTTCTTGGATCGCCAGATAGCGTGATGTTGTAAGCATGGACTATCACGAGCTTGCCATATACCTCATAGGTAACACCATTGCACAACGTAGTTCTATTTGCTTGGGATATGGAATCCCACGCACTTTGCAAAGTGGTATCATCTGACAATTTTATATCGCTGGCACCAAGCGTAACATTGGAGGACAATGCCTTTCCGTTGATGGTTCTCGTATTGGGAACCTTTGAATTCACCTCTGATTTAGTGGCATAGATTGTGTTTAGATTTACCCAAGCCATATAATCACCTTCCTAGTTGATATATTGAAAATAAGAAAAAGAAGGGTGCGAACACTAAGTTCACACCCGTTGTAATAACTTATTCAATCTAAAAATACAAGACTATTTGCTGGAAATCATTTGCTCAATCAGTGCAACGACCTCAGCTTTTGAATACACATCAAGATTGTCTCTTGCAGCGGCAGCAGTGGTAGCACCAGTACCACCCTGCACAACCCCCAATGTGCCATAAAGATTTGCAACGCTCGGTCTAACGATGTCGATGACCCATTGAGCGCCATCGTACATAACACGAACAGGCTTATTTGCAACAAGCATGTTGCTTGAACTCAAAGTAGTCGTAGCAGTTGTGTTGTTGGATATCTTCATCCTAATGTTCTTGGCACCAAGCCCATTCACATTGAGAGTAGGGTTGACTTTGGTGCTTGTAACATTGGGAATCATCACAAAGCTCACGCCAGCAGTTAGAGCTGTGATTCCATCTACAGATGCAACATATGCCCCACCAGTGCCAGTGGTGGTAACAATTTTATCGCCACCGTTTTCCTCTCCCCAAACAGCGGTGCCGTCAGAAGACCAACGAAGAACCTGTCCGTTCGCACCGCCAGCAGGGACATGCTTGCTGCCAGCGGCGGTAGGATGCGTATACACCGTATCCTTGGATGCAATTGTCACAGACTTGCCATCGGTATTAGGGGTGAGCGTTACATTGTTCCCAGCAATCATGGTCAACGTATCGGTCTTTGCACCAGAGGAAATAGTGGAGTTACCTACTTTTACCTTTGAGAACGCATTCTGATTAGCCTCTGCGCCACTAGGGGCATGGGTAGACTGAGAATGGGTATATGCAGCATCCCAATTGGTTTTCTTCGCAGATGTAACATGCACATCGGCGTTGCCAGTGTGAGAAGTCAAGGTGCTTGAGTCAGCCTTCGCGTTCAGCTTCGAGTCAACATCTGACTTCTTGTAATAAGAGCTGTCATGATTATGGCTAGTAGAGGCATATTCTGTATGCGTGTGATTGACATTAGCCTTGCTACTCAAAGCATCTCTAACTGAGGTCACGTCTTCGGCTGTAGCATAACCCGTATGCGTATGGTTCTTTGCAGCATAAGTGCTTGGCAAAGAAGCGTGAACTGCATCAATAGCATCGATATCATCCGTTAAACAACGGGTAATGTCGGTGTCTCTCCAAATATCATTTGTTGAATAAGTTGGTGTAAAATTCGGGTTAGCCATAATATTCTCCTTAGAACATAGCGAACAAGGTTGTTTAGGTTGCTGCACTGATATTAAATATAAACGTATACCTCTGGACTGCCGTTATTTGGCTCGATCCATATGCTTCCCTGAGTAACATCAGTAGAGGGGGCATCAGTGCCGTAGTATATAGGCTTAACACCAAGATTATCCCTTGCAGTAGCAGCGTCAGTTGCACCAGTGCCACCACCAGAAACAGGGACAGTGCCGTATAGCCCAGTGGCGTTTGGTCTAACGCCGTCAATAATCCATTGAATACCATCGTACATGACATCTACTGGTTTGTTTGCAGCTAAGGCGTATGGAACTGTCAATGCAGTTGTTGCACTCGTATAGCCAGACAAACGCATTCTAAGATTCTTAGCGCCAAGACCGTTTACATCCAACGTAGGCGAAGTAGTAGTGCTTACAGTATGTGGAACCATAGTGAACTTGGCACCTGTTGTGAGAGACGTGATGCCATTGACAGTGGCAGTATATGCAGCACCAGTACCAGCGGTAGTGACTGGGTTTATGCCGATGTTCGTCCTGATGCCGTTAATGGAATCTGCGCCAGTACCGCCATTTGATATTGCTAATTTACCAGATACACCAATAGACTGTGCATCTACCGAGCCGTCAAATGACGCGGCATCGGCAGCAGAAAGGCTCACCTTTAGTTTTCTTGAAGTCTGTAGTTTTGTTGCTGTTGCCGCGTTGCCAGAACAAGAGGACGCAGTGGTAGCAGATGTTGCCGAAGTTGCCGAAGTTGCTGATCCAGCAGACATAGCATATTTTACCGACTTATCGGCATCGGCAGTATTGTCTACGTTGCCCAAACCGACATCTGATTTGGTGTGTGTATGAGAACTGCTAGCCTTGTCGCTTAAAGCAGATGTAATAGCGCTCTGTGTCATAGTGCCATCTGTATTAGTACCAATGCCAGAGTAAAGCTTAGTAGTGCCAGTAGCAGCAGCGCTGCCAACAGGATATGTAGTATTTGTAGTAGGAGGAGTATAACCAAGAGCCGTGGTCACATTTGCCTTGGTAAGCTCTCCACGGATAGTGGCAGAAGATTTGTTCTCAACGCTGCCAAGACCTAAATCAGATTTGGTTGTACCATGTGGGTTTCCAGTCTCCTGAGAATGGTCATAAGCAACTTTGCCTCTATCGCCACGATAAGCAGTAGAAGAAGTTTCTCCAAGGGCAATCGTATCAGAGACTACAGCAAAGGCAGAGCCACTCCAACGATAGATTTTATTCGTATTTAAGTCAGTGTAAATCTTACCAGCCTCACCAGCAATCTCAGTGCTGTAGGTGTCATCGGAGTTCTTCGTCTTATAAAACTTTGAGCTGGAATAATAGCCTTCGATAACATCATCTACATAGCTAGGCAAGTTAGCAGCAGGTATCACACCGCTTAGCTTACTTGTGGCATCAATAGTGCCAGTTATCTCGCTATAGCTATAAGACGGTTTTGTACTTGCTTTAGCCCAAGAGCTAACATCTGACGCTGGCATAGAAGTTGGAAAGTCTGTAATCTGAGACTTTGTATGGGTATGGCTTGAAGCAGCAGCGCCTATGCCAGATGGCGTGATATTCACAGACTTGGCGGTAGAGCCATCATACGCACCTTGAGAAGCCCCGTTCAACGAGATTGTAAGCGAATTGGGATTCTTCATCGTTGTCGGGAAATCCGTAATCTGAGATTTCGTATGCGTATGACTTGAAGCAGCAGCGCCTATATCTGATGGAGTCGGCTTGTGTAAGGTGCTGTAGTAATATCCCCAGTCACTCCATGAAGAAGCATTGAATTGTCTTGTCCAAGTTTTCCCAGCAGAAGCATTGCCTTCGATTAGAATCTGAGTAATATATCCAGTGGAAGTTCTCTGAACCGTCAACCCAAATGCATCAACGCCAGACGGCTTATTCGTAACGGCATTGTCTCCGTCAGCATAATAAGTGCCAGTTGCCTTAATGTTATTTAGGCTCTCAGTTGTCAGTTGGTTAGCGTTCAAATAGCTAGCGGTTTCAGCAGTATCAGCATGTTTAACGCTTTTGTCTGCGTCAGCTGTATTGTCTACATTACCCAACCCAACTTCGGATTTAGTATACGTAGGCTTTGCAGCAGCCTTTGCCCATGCAGGAACATCACTTGCTGGCATTGAAGCGGGGAAGTCGATGATCTGGCTCTTGGAATGAGTATGCACAGAAGCAGCCTTCTCACTCAACTTGTCATCCATTTCTGATTCTGTATAATAAATATCATTATGATTATGCGCAGAATCGGCGGCACCTACATCAGATGCAGATAGGGTGACATCAGCAGACAGGCTCTTTCCATTTACTTTTCTTGTCGTAGGAACTTTGCCAGAAAGAGCAGAGTTTACTACCTTGTTCTGCACTGGGTTAGTTGAAGTAGAGCTGAGTGAACTATCTACAGGATGCGTATGAGACTTCGAGGCAAACGTGTCTCTGAGCTTCGCAAGAAAATCTGTCAGTCCAGTAAGGTCAAGATATTTAACCATATATAAATCACATCCTTTCCTGTATCTAAATATATCGATTTTATTGATTTTTCTTTTTAAAAATAGAGATACTTAGATACAATATCTCCATGTGGATTACCCTACAAATTGGAAATAGATGCGATAAAGTAGGGTAGAGGGGTGGGGTAGGGGAGTTAATCCCTCCCCTACCGTCACTAATATCGTTTAAACTTAAGCGAAGAGAGCATTTACTTCGTCCGTAGTAACGGCTACGAAATCCGCAACAAGTCCATCGGCATATGCCTTTGCATTTGTTTCCGCAGAATCCCAGCCAGAAACCTTCGCAGCGGTAATGCCGTCAAGTACAGTTTTATTTGTATGAGAATGAGAAGCGGTAGACGCAGCATCCCAATCTGCAACCTTACCAGCATCAATACCGTTAAGCACCTCGGCATTAGCATGGGTATGAGCCTTGCCTTCGAGAGTCGTAATCTTACCCTCAGCGGTGGTTACACGAGTGCCGAGTGCTGTAACATCGGAAGCAGCAGCCTTGGTTGCCACAACCTCTTCAAGCGCGTCTACGTCCGCTTGGGCATCGTCACCAGCCTTCTTAGCTGCGGTAATCTTGGTATCAAGAGCGGTATCGGCAGCAGTACGAGCATCAGTTTCGACCTTGACCGCAGCAGCAATCTGATCGGCAACAGAGCCTTCGCCCTCGCCAAACTTAGCCTCAATAGCCTTTACGCGAGTATCAAGTGCGCCCTCAGCCTTCTCTGCACGAGACTGCTCAGCAGACACCTTCTCATTGATATAGCCAATTACATCAGCAGCAGAAGTGCCTTCAGGAAGCTTGCCTACGAAATTCTCAAGGGTGGAGATAGCGGTAGCATTCTTGGCGATATCGCCAGCCATCTCAGCAGCTTCGGCACTATGAGTTGCACAATAATCGACCAGTTCCTTATAGGTGTTCACAACATTGTCATCGGAAACCTTGGTTGCGAAGTCGTTGAAAGCATCATCAATCTGCTTCTTAACAGAGCCAGCGCCCTCACCATTAAGTGTAGTGATGGCAGCGGCATTTGCAGTTGCCTTTGCCTCTACAGCATCGGCACGACCTTCAAGTGCATCGATATCATCAGCGTTGGTCTTGATGCTTCCTTCAGCGGTGGTCATACGGGTCTTCAGCGCACTAAGCTCGGCATCAGAAGCAATGCCAGAAGTCTTCTCGTCAACATATGCGACTACGTTCTTAGAAGTAGCGCCTTCTGGGATAGTGCCGACATAGGCTTCAAGATTGTCAACATCGCCCTGCGCCGCATCAGCCTTGCCCTCAACAGCGGTGATTTTGCCTTCGAGAGCGGTCTTAGCATCAGCAACAGCTTTCGCAACAGAACCATCGGTTGTGGCATCGCCATTTAGTTTCGCGATAGCTTCCTTGTTAGCCTTCACCTGACCATCGGCGAGTTCCTGTACTTTGGTGGCAGCGGTTCCAGCTTTGTCGTAGTTGCCAGCAAGACCATCAGCATAGTCTTTTGCTGCCTGAAGCGCAGTAGCGTCCTTATCATCAATTAGCGCCTTGATCTTACCGTCATAAGTGGTCAAGCCAGTGAGATCCACATATTTCTTTTCAGCCATAAAAATACCTCCTAGAAGAGAGAATTGATATCATCGTCAGTGACGGTTTCAATAGAACCGCCAGAAGAAATATCTGATTTATCTGCCACAACTACATACTTGTTAACGGCACTATCGTAAACAGATATTTCCTTTTTTGTCTTATCGACATACAGCGTTTTTTCGTTAGCTTTTCCAAGCCCCAATTCGGGTAATTCAGCCCCGATGAATACTATGTCTTCTGGTTGGCTAGTAATCTGAACCCAACCATTTTGATAATGCCATAATACGGCAGTGTCAATCACAAAATAATATCCATCGGACGGAGAGGAAAGCGATGCCCTCTCGTAATCTGTTTCCAACTCCGTAATCTGATTGTAGAATGTACGCTTGTCATTGAAGTCAAAAGCAATTCTGCCCTTGTCTTTGATAAAAACAAGTTGCCCATTCTTAATCAACAAACTTGAGAGTTTTTCGGAGGTAGTAACAACGATTGACATTGAGGCTTTGTTCGCCGTTTCTGCCATATTCATTACCTCCAAATCAGGGACTAAAACTCGACTACTTCAACAACGCCACCAGAAATTTGGTCGGCGTAATCCTTTGCGGATTGCAGCGTCTCTTCCTTGACCTTTGGCAGAATAGACTGTGCAATAATCTTTACGGCTTCATCTAGTGTTTTTCCAGCAGCAATCTTGTTGCCATTTGTTTCATCAACACTGTTTACGCATGAAACATTAATGTCCTCCTGGATTCGAGGAGTATGAAGAACTGTGTTGCCGCTTTTATCGAGCCAACCAAATTCGCCATCATCAAGATAAAGAATATCAAACTGATCGATAACCCCATTGGTCTTGGCTGTCTCGATATTCGCCTTGCTGCCGAAAGCAGCTTTTGAGAGTTTTGCCATAAGCTATACCTCCTTTAGTTAATAGAATTTTACATGTTATGAAAGAATCTATGTTGATTCATTTCGTAATTTAAAAGGAGGCATATATCTATTTTCCAAGTATATACGCCTTTTCAGCATCGGTAATCTTACCACTTTCAAAAAGCTTGATTACCTTATCATCTTTAATAATATGATTGTCGTACAAACGCTTTAAAGACTCTACGAATTGGCTCATTTAGATCAACCCCTCTTCAAGTAACATGGCAGTGTACTGATCGATTATCTCTTCTGGGGTCTTCATATTAAGAACTTTAAGTTGATTGTACTCATACTTATTTATTTGCTCTATTCTCACAGTATCGTATCCTGGCACTGGGATATTGTATAAAGATTCCTCATGCCAGATATACTTTCTGTCAGAAGAGAAAATAGCCTGTGCCACAGATTCATCGCAGAACTGCATACGATTATGCTTCTCTTGATAATTCAGATAAACTATCTCATCCAGAACATCAATTACTTTGTCATCTTTGATAACCTTGTAGTACATGCAATCACCTCCAAAAAATAGAAAGGAGGGTGCCGTATACATCTACGACACCCTCAATTAATCCAGTTAGAAAGAAATCTCTATCAATACGCCAGCCTTGTTGTATGCATTTGCAAATCCATACAAAGTGCCAGTTGCCTCAACCTGATAGATATAATTTGCATAGGAGGCATTAGGAGAACGCAGCCAATAAGAAGCGTAATCTCCTCCAACATATGCACGTTTTCTCTTCTCATCAGAAATCATATAAGAAATGGTAGAACCTTCATTTGTATAAGGTTCTGTATTTATCGTACTTTCATTACTTACTTCGATTGCTGCTGGGATTGTGATATAACAATCAGACGTGCTAATCTCAGTTGACAGATTTCCGATAGAAGATGCAACAGTCACTTTCTTAAGGAGCGACTTGATCTGCGTAGGCATGGCTTCGTACAGTCTGTTGTTTAGGAACTCATTGAGTTTAGAGCTTGCCCAACCGCCAACAGATGTGTTGGTTGTGTTGTAAGCCCTGCCGTTGTCAAGCAGATGAGTTGCAAGCAAACTGAACGTGCATCGCTGGGAAGGATTGTCACTCAGATAGTAGCGTTTGAAACCGCACACTTCCAAGCTCACATTCTCGTGAGTCCAACCAGCAAGCTTCTTGCAAGTGTCATCTCCGAGATCCATGTACCAAACTTTCGACCAATTTACCTCGCCAACGGCATTGTTCTCAAACGCACCATCATCCGCCTTAGCGCAACCGAACACAAGAGTGCTGTTTGCAATGGTAGGCTTAGAACGCTGAAGAACAACCGCCTCTGGCTCAGCAGAATCAAGCTTAGAGTTGTAAATGGTAAGGTTATTCTCGCCTTTCTTATGCCTGATTACAAGCATCTCACGAGAATCCTTTGATGCAGAAACAGCAGAACTTGTTCCCCAAGTTGTCTTAACATCTCCATTGCTGTACCAAAGCTTGAAGCCGTTTGATCCGTTTGATTGCAAACACTGAGCCAATACAGCATTATTAGCGCTTTCAGAGCTTACCTTATAGTCAATGGCAAGAACAAAGTCTCTATCCTCATCGAACAATTTTACACCAGTATCAACATGGTTAGATCCATCAAACCTGGTCTTCTTTGAGATAAGAACCTTAGACTCGATATCATCATAATCAACATCGTATCCGATATCGAACGAGTAGGTATCACCATCTTGAATATCAGCACCAGAATAAGCAATTCCCATCTTAGTGATGGCGTAAATCTCGGCGGGAGTCATATCGCTAAGATTTTTTCCTTCGAATGCGCCAGAGTAGTATTCAAATGAATCGAATACGGCGTTCACAGTTTTATCTCCATCGATATAACCGCTCTTATCCCATCTGTTGAATAGATAGTATTTGTATGCGCCTTCCTCAAGTGTATATGTAGGAATCTCTCCCTTATATAAAACGTTCTCTCCATAAAGACCAGTAGACTCTTGGAGAGTAATGCCGTTAGACACATATTTGATAGTGTATCGTCTTGTAGACTCAGTGTATGTAGCCTTGATAGTTCTCTCACTGAATATGTTGCTGAGAGAACCTTCCCAACCAGCAAACGTGAAGTCGGTGCTTACAGTGCTTTCCTTGGTTGGGATTGCAATAGGGTTGTCTTTCCTTGTGGTGGGATCAACAGCATTGCCGCCCTTGTCAACATACTGAACATCAAGCACATCACCATTGTCGTTCACAAAGGTTACGGCATATTGCTCAACCATTGTGTTGAATACAATCTCAAGGTCAGACCATGCTTCACGATAATCATATAGCTGTTGCTGCTTGACAACAGGAACATGAACAGTACCCGTCAACACAGACTGCTCAACATTATATCCATTCTTATCAATACCAGCCATCTTGTAGATACGATCAAGAAGCTTCGTATCGTCAAGATTCCAATCAACGCCGATAATCCTTGCTCTATTGATGTTAGGAGATTTCTCGACAATATCCTTAGTATCAACAATATCGCAATTCTCAATGATTACAGTTGTGACAGCATCGTATCCAGCAATAGATAAGTTCGTGAGATACATCAAGTTCTTCATGTTGATAGATGTCAATGTACCAGGAAGCTGCGCAAGCTTGATGCTGCCACCACTGGCGAACAATATGCCCTTCAAACCAGAACCAGATGCATAAAGCTCTTCAAGGTTTGCACACTTAGACAAGTCCAAACTGCTTACCAAGTTTGGAGTATTGCGAACATCCAGTTTCTCAAGAAGTTTATTGTTACCAATAACAAGATTGGTCAAGAATGTATTTGAATATCCTTCGGTCGTGTTGCCGATAATCAGCTCTTTAAGCTTCTCTGCCTTAGAGAAGTCATTGTCATGTATATAGCAAGCAGACACATCCCCAACAGACTGAATCCTAGACGCACCATAGATAAGCACTGCGGTATCATCCATAGTATCATATGGGCATGGAATATCATATTGCTTTCCAGCCTTTGCCCTTACCTGAGTAGGAGAGGAGTTGCCAAACATGACAGACAAATACATGTCAGAGAACGGAGTAAGATGAAGAGTATAGTTTGGTGCAACAACAGCATTCTTTGGCGTGTTGCATCTGAACATAATCTGATCTGATGTAGCAGTGTTGCCGATGAACTTAGTTGCCATATACATCTCTTGATCGCGTTCAAACTGCCTACGCTGATACTTCTTCTTGCCGTTCATCATCTGCTCAAGGAATCGAGTATTGCCATCTTTATAAGGGCGTTCATACTTGCGCACGTAGTCAACGCGCCAAAGTTCCTCGCACCATTCATTCTGTTTCTCATCGAACTGATTGATAAGAGAGGTTGCACTCCAACAATTCTTGCTTTCGCAACTTACGTACATCTTCTGCAATTCAGAACCCATGAGGTCACGAACACGACAGAAGAAGACAGATTCGGCTGCATTAAAAACGTAGCCCGAAGAAGGATCGCCGTCAACGCGATAGTCTGTATCTTCCTTGCCATAAGTCATGGTAAGTTCGCCGCTGTTGTTAATACCGATTGAACTGTCGTTATCATAGTCCCAAAAATCAAAACGATATCCGCTATTGATGCCAGCAGCCTCGTCATCAACCGTATAATAAGCAGCCTTGTCTCCAAGCGTTGTAGCTTCGGCGGCAGTGATATAATGCTTAGCCCAATGCCAAAAAGTATTCTTGCTTCTGTTGTCGATCATCGTATATCTAAGTGTAAACAAATAGAAATACGTAGCAGAATCAACAATAAACCAATTGCCGAGTTTATTCTTAAAGTCCTCATCGCTTGAAGTAATTACGAACTCGTAGAAGTCTCTCCAAATCTGCCTATTGTTTGTTCTGATTTGCTCTTTTGTCTCATCAGTAGAGATAGATGAGCCGTCTTTGGTGTCTCCGCAGCAGTCATAGCGGAACTCAAACGAGCCATCCCAGTTATTATAGAGCGCATCATAGGCTTCATTCCCAGCAACCCATTCAGCCTTTGTGATAGGGTACTTCATAGAGCCATCAGATTTAGTAACACCAGTTTGGAAGATAGAGTTGGGCAGCGTGTTGTCGCTAATCTCGACTGTGAATTCCTTCATGTCATCTGGATCATATGCTCTTGTAACGTCAGTCTTCTTAGAGTCACCGATGTTTCCGAGCGCGTAATAGTGCCAATCACAGTCTTGGAACTCCCTGTGAGTCGTTACATCTGGGTCACTTTCCTTGATGAAGACAACGCAATTTACGAACTCCATATCGTTCTTAATTCTAGAATCCCTACGGGTTGCAGGAGTAGAATAGGGAAGATAATCATTGTATCTCTTTTGAAGATATGCGTTGTTTACCATCTCGGAAGAGGCGATATTGACCTTGACGTTAAACCAGCTATTAGGCACCGAAGTTCTAGTAAGAGAGATTTTGCCCGAGCCATCGGTTACTGTACTACCATCACCAAGAGTAAGCTTGGTAATATAATTAGGGTCTAGCTCTACCTTGCTAGTCACCTGATGCTTACCATCAAAACCAGCAATAAGGTCAATATTGCGACCAGCAGCTCCATATTCATTAGAGGTTGTCCCCTGCCCAGAATGGAAGCAGTTCTCAAATTTCCAATTATCAAGAACAGCATCACCATTCTTATATATGCATTCAAAAGAAGTATTACCAACAAAATCTTTCTTGTTGTTTGTAAAGTGAGGTGCCTCAATCTTGATAACTCTCATATCAGGACAAGCTTCTGCAACAGACTCAGGAGTAAGAATGTTGTTCTCGTTATAAACCTGATTTCTATTATAACGGTCAATCATCTCTGTAGCAGTACGAGCATCTGCGATAAAGTTAGACAAAATAGCGGAACTTGTAAGGCTTGTATTATAAGCCTTCATACGATAAACCATAACATCACAATCAGCAGAACCAATCGTAATAGGAACAGGGTTCTCCTGTGTGAAAGAGTAGTCATTTGTATAGCTCATAGGACGGCAAGGAGTGCCATCTTCATAAGACATAACGATGGGAATGTCCGTATCCTTATTGATATTGAACTCCCATTCAATAACATCTTCCTCGCTATATGGGATATACAGAGATTTTGCATTTGATTTAATATAAGCCTCATGCACATTCATCTGAAGACCAATTACAGATGTGTCCCCAGACTGACAAGTAAGGAATGTAGCATCGCTCTTTGCGACATTCGTTGTCTTGAACACAAGCTTAAACTCTTTACCGTTTCTCCTAGCGTCATCTGCAAATAGATTGTAAGATATAACAGCAGACGTACCAGCTTTCACGCAGAAATACTGATCGCCGCTCTCGTCAATCTGATAGCCACCGTTAACCCAGTCGAAATTATCAGATACGGTCATGGTAACGTCACCGTCAAACCAGAGCCTATCTGCATCGTTGTTCGACTTACCAGATGGATTGAAGTCAAATGCAAGACCAGCGGTAACAGGCTCGATATCGACATCAAGTTTCTCAATAGTTGCAACAATGGTCTTCGCGGTCTTGCCGCAAGTAATAGTAAGAGTATGTTGACCAACATCAGAAGACTTATATTGCCAAGTCTGGGTATTGTTATCGATTGTCAAAGTCGATACAACCTTGCCATCAACAGCCAATGTCACCTCTGGTGTTTCGGTAGAAGGGTCATACACGGTGTATACAATGTTGGTCGCATCGTATTGTTTTGCCGTGAGCTTCTGCTGAACACAGCCGATAACAGGAACATCGCTTGAAGGATTATACCAAATGATATCCTTCATAATATGGTTTGACTCAATGGTGCTGCCATTGATTTCTGCCGTCATATAAACTTCGAGAAGATGAGAACCATGTTCCTGAGAAGGCAACTCATATCCCAGCGGAACACCAGACACAGACGTTTCAACGGCACCAAGTTCTTTACCGTCCAAAACAAAGTGAACGGTCTTTGAAATCGCACCATAGGGAGTGTAGTCAAAGGAAACCTTACCAATTGGATAAGTCAGCTTGTCATTAAAAGTAGACTCAATGCGAACATCTACCTTTTGAACAGTCCAAGATTTAGTTACAAGACTTCCAGCGTCATCAACAATGCTCAAGTTTACCTTCTGCGTACCAACGGTAAGATAGTCAGTAACATCAAAAGAGTTCTCACCAGCAACAGCGGTATTCGTTGACACAATAGAGCCGCCAACTCGCCAAGTTGCCGCGCCTTCCATAACTGCATCGCCAGAAGAGTCTGTACCAGAGAAATTGTACTTGATTACCACCTTGTCTTCAAGAGTAGCAACAATCGGTGTGGCAGTAACATATTCGATCTTAAGCACACTGCTCGTGCTACCACCACCGCTACCACCTTGAATCTTAAACTGGCTCTTAGCGGTTCTTACCTCAGAATCACCATTGCCCTCATTCTCAATCTCCCACAGCGTATAGATGTTGTCTTCCCCGTAGGTAGCGTCATAAGTAAGACGAGGAGATTTGTCAATGCCGTTAATTGAATCTTCCAGCTCAACAATCTTCTTGCTGATAGTGGTAATATTCTGACTATTTGCGTCAATAGAAGATGTCATGCCAGACACTTTGTTATCAGTGGCAGCAAGACTTTCTTTTGTGGCAAACTTAGAGTCAACATTTGTCTTCGTGTAATAATCAGATGCAAGAGTCTCAGGAAGACCATCAATATCAGAATGGATATCGTTAAGATCTGTCTGAATCTCATTCTTAAGAGTCTCAATCTTATTGTTAACAGAGGCAATATACTCAGCAGATGGAACTGTGACAGACTTGATTACAGTAGTTCCATTGTAGAATGTCATGATGCTGCCATCGTATTCAACCTTGAACTTAGCAAGACCATCAAGGCTGTTGATTTGATCTTGAATACCCTGTAGCTGGTCTGAGATATCAATATCATTAATCAGATTATCAACCTCTGTTTTAGTATAGTAAGAGGAGAGGGCTGTCTTCACTTTTTCATCAACAGTTGTCTGAACAGTGTTAGATAAATCGTTCTTTGCAGTATCGACTGTCTTCTGTGCGTTATCTGCATATTGCCTTGCCTTTGTTTCAGAGTCGGCGGCATCGCTTGCATGTGTCGCAGCTTCCTGCGCAGAAGCCTGTGCATCTGCAACCTTCTCATTCACAAGAGTAATAAAGCTAGTCATCCATGAGTTGTCTGGTTTGATAACTCCATTACCCGACAAAGACTTGAGGACATTAAGGTTAGAATCAATCTTAGACTTCCAAATATAATCTTCACCCTTTGAGTTCACGCCAGTAGCTTGAATCTCAAAACTAAGATTACCAGCAACAGCAGTTGCATCATTGCCGACAAGCCAGCCGAAGCGAATCTTGTCCGCGCTCTTATACACATTCACTGGATCTGAATAACTCTCATAGCCGTCTTGGTTTACAAAGTGAACCAGAAGCTTAGCATTGGTTAAGTCGAAACCGTCATAGTATCGTGGCATCTCAAACGGAATGAACTGAGAGTTTGATTCCTGCGTGATGTTAATCTGCTTACGATTAAGAGAGATGTTCTTCTCATCGTCAACAGTAGAGATATCATCGTCAGAGTAATCATCATAGGACTTGTAATTGTCGCACAAAGTCCATTCACTGCCCCAAGACATAACAACTGGTTTGGCAGCATACTCTTCAGTGTTAAGGGCTTGCTCATCTACTGCGCAATCTAAGTTTGCTACAGATACATCCTCAGAATTATCTTCAGACTGTTCGTTTGCCTTCAGAGAGTCTTCAAAAGATAAAGCCATATTCATCCTCCTTTCAAACTAATTAATATTAGCAATAACTAAAACTCAACAACCTCTGTCTCACCAGAATTATGATTGTCATTATCATCGTTGGTAATGATAACTGCATCACCGATTTCCTTTGCGCCAGACAAAAGTTGCAAAGCACTTGTTTTCTTATCATATTTAATATTATCTGCCTTGGTATCGATAATCGCATTTCCGATATCAGCCATCTCCTTCAATTGAGAATCGAGCTTGATGATGCGTTGGTCGATGGCACTCAAGGCACCGTCTGGAACAACATCGCTCCAAGCACTGATAGGCAGAATCTCGACAAAGCATGTAGAAGTTTTTCTTACACGCTGAATACTCTTACCGTTCTCATCCATATCAGAGTAGATGAAGGTAAGCTGCAACTCAATCTTACCAGGTTCAGATGTGAGATTCGTATCGAACGGGAGGGTGTACTTAAGGTACTCTTCATAGCCTTCCTCTGAAAGCTCAAGAATCTCACTCTCATACTTCTTACTTACAGGAAGGACATACTCAAGAACAACAGTACAAAGAGACATATCATATCCCTTGTAAGTGGGTTCTGCAAGAAACCAAAGATTCGAGAATAACTTGCTTCTTTGCATAATACGCTCTTTTTTACTTGCGGTAAGCGAGTTGTCGCTATTTACTAAAATGACATAAGCCATAAAGGTGTCACCTCATTTCATCAGTGTTTACAATAGTATATATTCGGTTACACCATAGACATCTCAAACGAATGTATGATGCAAAGAAGAAAGTTATCAAGTCATGGAGCGGAGTCACATGTCGCGCCCCATGACTTGCAAGATAGCTAAACTATCGAAGAAGAGCGGCAAAGGTATTCTTGCCAGCAATACCGTCTACGGACAGACCGCAAGCGCGCTGGAAAGATTTCACCGCCCTGGTTGTGCCAGAGCCAAAGATCCCATCGAAACCGTTGGTGCTGTAACCACGGCAAATAAGAGCGCCCTGAAGCACCTTGGTGATGTTGCCGCGAGCGCCTTGCCTTACATTGATGCAAGCTGCGCGTGTCTTAGAACCCCAGATTCCGTCAACGACAAGACCAGCACCGCACTGACGGTTAAGCTCAGTCTGAAGAGCCTTCACAAGACCCTTCTTAGTGTTCTTACCGTTAATGCCGTCTACGGTCTGATGATAATCGTAGTTGTCATTGCACCACTGCTGTACTGCAGCAATACCAGAGCCACCAGAAGAAGAGCTGGAACCAGAGTTTGTGGATGCGTTATTGGTGGTTACAGCAGGAGCCTGACCATTGGTAATCTTCTGACGAAGCTCACTCCAACGACCATTATCCACATAATATGCGGGGCAGTGCTTACGGGAAGCGTCATAGTGACGCATAACATGATCGGCAGATATACCGAACTTGTTCATCAGATAGGGAACAAGTTCGCAAAGATATGCAATCTCCTTATCAGAGAATGCGCCGCCAGCGTTGACTACCTCGATGTTGATAGAGTTAGAGTTTGTGATGCCATAGCGACCGCGACCGTCACCGACAGCCCAGGTATAGTAACCGCTTGCAGGGTCGTTGTATTCCCAGATGCCATTGTCATCTACAAAATAGTCGGCAGATGCATTGCGGTTGCCACCAGCAAAATACTTGCAGTTGTTAATAGCAGGTGCAGTAGTAGAAGTATAATGGATGTTGATATACTTGATGCCTACACCTCTGCGAGAGCGATTATATGAGCCATGATATTGATTAATCTGCATTTTCTACCACCTCATCTTCTTCGTCACGATAATTGTCCCCTGCTTGTTCACCGCGAATCTCGGCGATTTGCTCTTCGTTAAGTTCATCCATAGCTATTCCTCCTTAGTATGAGTTGGCTTATCTAAGCCAATGCTATCTAGTCGGCGATGCGCTTCGTCTGCTCGATCTCTTGCATTGAGGGCGATGCTTCGAATTTCATTTATGTCGCGTTGGAAAGCCCGTTGATCGGCTTTTATGTCTTTCACGTCTTCGCTGATAAAGTCCAATTTGGTGACAACAGCGGTGATTGTGTGTTCGTCACCTCTCGCCTCTTTGCGTTGATTGAAGAAGTACGTGCATACACCGACAACGCAACCGATAATACCGATTACGAACATCAATTCATCTAACGGCAACACGACTCACCTCCTTGATGCTTACGATAAAGCGCCAGCATTACTCATCTTCCTCGGCTGGCTTCTCATATTGCATAGCATTGGAGCTGTCGCTGATGCCACTCGTGGTAGGGTCAACCACAATGCCTAGTGATGCGAGCATAGACACTACCATCACGGCAAGGTTGAGAACCTGGTCTTGTGCGATGCCAGGTGTTACGCCAAAGAGCGATAGAATAGAATAAATGAAAGTCACCACTGTGGTAATAAGGGTGATGAGCGTAGTCTTATTCTGCAATCTAAGTTTCCAATTGATATTCATTGTCAACCACTTCCTTAAATCCGTTTCAATGAAATATAAAAAGAGCCGCATATAAACGGCTCTGAGTTTGATACGATATTTAATTCTAATATTAGGAGTCTCCCAAGAATTTTACGTTTAGGGCGGCATTCGAGGATCCACTTACCGTTCCGCTTCCTGTAGTGTATGCAGCCAAATATAGAACTTGGTCTGCTGAAAGCTCGACAACAGATGACGGAATCGAAACTGTTATATTACTGCCAGCAGATGTAGATACAGCTTCTCTAACAACATCTGAGCCATTTAATATCCTTATGCCTAAGTCTTTTCCAGACGAAAGACCAGTTGCATTAACATAGCCCGAAACCTCGTACAAACCAGCATAAGGCACCTTTATACCATTAGAATAAGCAGAATAATTCCCGCGCTTCACGATAGATGTCAAAGGGAGTGCTGTGCTTGTAGATGTCAAAGTCTGGGTTTTTCCGCTAGCCAACGTGGCTGTAGCCGCAATGTTTATTGTGCTAATCTTACTCTCAGCGGCTTTTGCGGTGTTTACGGCAGAAGTTGCTTTCGCATCAATGCCATTCGCTGTCTTAAGAGCATCGTTTGCGGTAGATATCGCAGACTTAACCTCTAGCGAAATTTCCTCAATGCTAGTATCACCATCATCTGAAGCAGAACCAAAGACAACCCTACCTTTTGAAAGGACTAGGTTGCCATCAGAATTGACATATACCAATTCATTGCCCTGCGGGTCTTTGATGACGAATGGATTTCTATCACCAGAGCTTGCAGTAATCGCTATACCGTCACCATTAATGGCAACATCACCGTTCTCACTGTAGATGCCAAGTTCCTTTGTGAGCATCAATGCGCCTATGAGCGTATCGGCGATAACGCCATATCCCTGTTCAACATTCTTTGTCTTTGGGTTATAGTAAGAGAACTTGCCTATTGCAGCTCTTGACGTTTGCCAATTGTCATTTGTTGTATAAAGACCATTGTTGATGATCTTCAGCTGCTCATCACCATATGTCTCATTGTCGTAGATATATTCCCTGCATAGAATACCGTGTTTATCCCACGATACGCTTTGATTGTCTGTACCGCTTACAAGCTTGATATCAGACATTGAAAGACCGTTTTCAAACCAGTCGTTTATCTGATTCCTGCTGGTGTTGCCTTGTTTCGCTTGTCTCTTAACATAGCTATATGACGTAGCCATAGACGATGCCTGGTCTAAGACGCTCTTGATATCAGTCACAGAATCTTTCACTCTTGTGGTATCAGAGAACTCAACTGACATACTGCTTATATCATCATAGTCTATCGAGTATTCTATAAGGCGAAGCTTGTAAATCTCGTCATCTATTTGTATCCTTAGCCAATTGCCAACCTTGAAGTCTCCAACAATGGGTTCGAACTTCTTTATTGCAAGAAGATTGTTAAGATTGGCAGATATGCTATGCTGAAACTCAGAAGCCTTATGAATTTCCTCATTTGCTACGTTTATAAACTCCAATGCTTTCTTGAACAACTGAGCATTGTCCAGACCATCGGAGATGTAGTTATCGTTAGAATACTTGTCTTCTCTTCTAAACGAGCAGAATTCCATCCAGAGCCTATTGCCAAGATAGTCTTGAAAATCAAGTGCATTCTGTATATCAACTACATCTTTCTTTATGTAGCTTTGAAGACCATGCGTTAGCAGCGTACCGTCATTGTCGTATATGCCTACAACAGTATTTATTTCAGCTTCTCTTACTGCGATTTCATCCGTAACGGCAGATAGTTTATCAAGATAGGGAACATACAAATCATCATATAGATTCGGATCGCCACCAGACCAGGTTTCCTTATCTGCGATACCTTGCTCAATAAGGATATCGATGCATGTTTGGCAAGCATCGAAGAAAGAGGTGAGCCTATTCAAAGAATACTTCTTCAGCTCTGTCTTAAAATCAGCAAGCTCTTTCTTGAACAAACCAGTAATGCTCATATCATCGCTATTGCCTTTTGCCAACGCTTTGTCTATCTTCTGCTTGACGAATGACTCATAGTTGTCATTTATGATAATAGTCACTTCACCACTTGTGCCAGAGTCATCTTCGTCTGAGTAGTTGGTGATATCGAAACTACCAACCCAAACACAATGATCTACTTCTTTGTTAAGAGTAGATGAGTGAACCTTTATCCTAAATCGAGATGAGTCTACTACGACCTTTGCCATAGACAAAACAATGCTATCTGCGGTCGCGTTAGAAATATTCTTGATAGACTCGGCAGAAACAGGGGAGAGGTTCTTTTCGGTAAGCTTCCTTACTTCCGATTCTGCATCTGTCTTATCAATCTTGACTGTCGGCATCAATGAGCTTCTTAGATACAGTTCCATGTCAATAGTATTGTAATATGCGTTCATAAGAGCTGGATAACCTTTGATTGGCGTATCTATCTCCCGCAACTCATCGTTCATACTTCTATATTTTTTGACAAGGTTGTTGTAATTAACAACTATATCATTATCACTATCTATTGAAACATACTCGTTTTGATAGTACGCATATTGCTTATCGTATGATTCTATCTTGGCAACAAGATTGCTAGACATATCTGCTTTAACAGCATCGGTAATATTCCATATGTAATCAGAACCATTTGGATTGCAGTTTCGAACCGATGCAGTCATAAGGTCATCGCCAGCTTCTAGCTTAAAACAATTCTTAACCTCATCAGTATCGGTTGTTAACTGAATATCCTCTGCAAGCTCATCGGCAGTTATGAAGATGGTGGTGTCATCACCATAACCTTCGTTAATGTCTGTGCTTCCACATTTAGGGCATACACCAGTGAACTCACCCCTGTTGCCGCAATCATTGCAATTTGATTCAAGATCGTAAACAGAGATGATTCTTCTGATATCTCCAAGATGATCTCTCTCGACAAGAAGTTCTCTAGTCTTCGAGTCAAGCAGTCGGTCTTCCTCAGACGAATCAAGATAGACATTCTCCGTATCACTTGATTTTGCATTTATCACAAACAGACAGTTTATTTCTTCTGCGATATCCTGCAACGCATCGTAAATAGACGTGTCATCGAAAGAAAACATCCTCTGTATTCTGTCTATGGTGCTGTCAACATGACCTATAGAATAATGAGGAGCTTTCTCAAGAATCCTGTGCAATAAAGAAGAGCTAGGATCGTCTGGGTTATATAGAACTGTCGGAGTTTTGTAATCGTCACGAGCGATATCATCTTCAGTGTTTATCTCGATATTGTATAGCATTATCTGAGAAAGCTCTGCTTGACCGAGCGAAGTACCGTAAACAGTCTTCTTAACCTCGGCAGACTCATCAATCTCAACCCTTATCTCGAACCACATATCCCATTCAATGCAATACACTAATTTAAAGTTGGTTATATAATCCCATATGCTATCTTTTTTACCGTTCTCATATTTGTAAACGGTAAACGTAAACTCAGATGCATCATTCAAAGCATCGGTTATCTCAATTGCCTTGGCATTTACCAGTCCGATTTTATCTCCACTTTTCTTAGCCAATATAAAAGTGGGTGTTTCAGGGTTGTGGGCTTTGTCAAAATTTATCTTCATTGGCATAGCACATCACACCCTAAATGCCTATCTTGGCAATTGGAGAATACTCCATCTTGATAGAGCAGGGGAGGGATACCGTCACATTGTTCTCTTTGTCCTTGAACGTACTTGAAATCCTGAAGAATTGCCAATTGAAATCGTTCTGTATCTTATGAGAGGGAAGAGATGAGCTTATCATAGGATATTCGACAGTGATGACTTCACCTTTTTTACAGTTATTGACGCGCATAGTTCTGTCTTCGGATGCGTTGTATATCTCCAATACGCCGTTTGCACTGATTGTAATTTCCATATTTGGATAAATATATCCCTCTTCATCAGAAGCACTGTATATTGTCTTTGCTTCATTTGCTTCCACAATATCTAGCGCAATCAAAACTGGTTCTTGGAGTGCAAACGGTCTATTGGTAAACATCTCAAGCTCAAAGCCGCGAATCCTACCATCAATCTCAACCTTGCTCACATTGAAACTTGCCTCTAAGTATATGCCGCTGTACTCATCATCAAGAAGCTTGAACTTATGGTATTCCTTGCGATTAAGCCAGCGCATGATTTTTCTCATATCCTCAACTGAAACCTCAGTCTCATCATAATCGCAGGGGTGCTTGCATATCTGAAAAGTAGCAGTCAAGCAATCTTCATATATAGCACTTGTAAGCTCGTGCTTGATTCCATTCAAAGTAGACACAGTTTCGAACTTAATCTCAGAGCCATTCGATACAGTCTCAACATCGCTTGAATCAAATTGGCATATTATAAACCCAAGATCGCTAAGCCTAACGTTATCGTATTCAAAGTCATAACATTTCACACGCGCCACCTCCGATCATAAATCTATTTCAACAACCATTTGATAATCTTCCATCTACCATTGAAGACATCATGGTTCATTACATTCCTCATTTGAATGATATCATCCATGAGCTTGTCGTATTCATTGCCCTTAGACTTAAGCTCATCGATAACCTCAAGCATCTCATTTCTAAGAGAGTCAATAGAGTGAATCAAGGCATCTTTCTGCTCACAGTCAATCTCAAGGTTGGAGATTGTGCCTTTAAGATTCTCGATTTCAGCAGTCTGCCTATCGATAATCTTGCTCTTCATATCACGTCTATTGATTTTCTTCTTCTTATTTCTAGTGTTCATACATCATCACCCTTCACACAAAACAAGCATATTATGTTTACGGAATCAACAAATACCGATTATCTTTGTAATCTGAGGTGTCTCCAAGTTAACCGCCTTATCAGAATACAAAACAACATGAGATTCGTACTTTCTCGTAAGCTTAGTGCCATCAACAGATAGCCTTATATGTGTGGTACATTCATACCCGCTGTCAGTAATCCAACAAGCACCGCCATCAATAACGACACCGTACTTCCAACATATCGCCGCAAAGGAGTTGTCAAAGACTACCGCCACGAGTGAATAGTTCTTTATTCCTTCGATGCTGATGCTGCCACTAGCCCAGCTACCGCTCCATAGAACCTTCAGAGCATCTGAGTTAATCGTGCCTTGAATGGCTTCTATGTTCTTCTTGATAGAGTCAAATGAATCCTGGGCAGACTCGATTGTGTCCTTGTTCCTGTCGATAGAGCCAAGCAGTTCATCAACTTCCTCGCCAGTATATTGAAGTTTGTATTCACTCATAAGTTTCACCTCCGTTTACATATCCGTAATCCAAAACAAAGAAAGGAGGGTGCTTTCACACACCCTCCCAAAATACATGTTGCAGATATTCTAGTTTAAAGACCCGTCTGCATCGGAGTCAAAACATCAACTATCGAATAGCCTTGCCTTTAGCCAATGCGCTCTTGCCAGCAACTCTATCGATAGTCATAGAAGTGATAAGACGCTCGAAGTTCTTATCCTTCTGCATAGAAGTCAACAACTGCTCGTAGTTCTTGACATTTGGAAGATTGAAGACAATCTTATCAAGGTTTTGAGTATAGCTGACATTGCCGCTGTTCGTGATAGGAGCGTTTGCAGCATCAATACCCAGGTTGCCTTTGATGAAGTCTGCTGGGTTGTTAGCCATATCCCAGATATTCTTGCTTGCAGCGGCAGTGAGAACGCTGTCACCTTGAGCAAGAGGCGTAAGGATAGCACCGTCAGATGGTCTTACAATCATCTCAGCACCGTTCTCCTGAGTCCAAGCCAACTGATCCGCGATAAGGTCTTCAACACCAGTCTTGTACGCGCTTACATCGCCCTTCTTGAACCAACCAGTGTATCCACGAGCCAAGCTATGATGACGCGCTAGGATATACCCATTGCGCTCAGACAGAACGGTATAGATAGGGTCGTTTCTATAATACTGTCTGCCGCCACCGTGACCCTCGGAGTCTGCATAGATAGTGGCACTACCAGCGTTTATCTGACCGCCAACAGAGATTGACTTGTTCTCATTGTCTGAAGTCGATGGGGCTGGTGGTGGTGGAACGTACTTCTCCGTGTTCGCCTCTTTGGAGTTTGCGGCAGAAGAGGTGGATGCAGACTTTACATCTGTACCAGCAAGCTTGTTGAGCTGTGTTATCATATTCTGCAAATTGGTATTGATGGTGTTCAGAGCGAAGTTGGTGGTAGTCAACTTGCTCGTGAAGTCATCTCCATACGTAGAGATAACATTTGAAACACTGCCATTGCCAGAACTCCAAATGGTAGCCATAGCATCTGTAAGCTCATATCCAACATTGTTTGCCGAGTCGGTGATGGTTTGACCGATTTTGTCACCATTCTCGTTGATTTTGACAATCATATCGTTCATGAGAGCGTCTATGTCATCTAATCTTTTATTAAGGATTTCTTCGTATTCATCATATAAGGAGTCAAGCATGGACTGTTGGTCGCTAATATACTGATCGTACTCAGTTTCTTCTAGGTCAGACTTAGCTTCTTCAAGGTCAACCTTGATTTGCTGAATCTTTGCCTTGGCTTCCTCAGATGAATCATTTTGGTACGCCGCCATCTGCTTTTCGAGAGAAGCTATCTCCTTAGCAGATTCAGAAACTTTCTTCTGATAGTCGTATAAGTCTTTTTGGCTATCAAGTGCATCGCCATATTTCTCGATCAATTCACTTAAAGAATCTAATTCCTTGTCTATGCCTTCTTCGACAAGATCCTTGATAGCGTCCTTTTCCTGCTCGGCGTTCGAAATTGCTTCCTGTTGTGCCTCAAGAAGCTCTTGCCTTCTGTCGATAAGGTTCTGATTATACGGGTCTTTTGCAAGCTCTGCCTGGATGCGTTTAAGCTCTTCCGCGTACTTGTCCGCCTGATACATATATGTATTATAGTTTGTACCATGCAGACCCATGGTAGCCATACCCTCATCGGTAAGCTGCCCATTATCCTCGAAGAGCTTCTTATTATCCATAAGGTCGATAAGGAAGTTTGCCTCATCTGCAACATTAGAGATTTGGTCTTGCATCTTATCGAATACATCCCATTTCACTTCCCTTATCGAATTGGCATATTCGAGTGTGCTGGTCTTCAACTCTTCGATGGACTTGGTAACCTCATCGATATCGTTAACCATCGAATACCACGCTTCACTACCCTTAGTGATAGTGCCACTAGACATAGCATTCTGAAGCTCTTTAAGCATCTCAGCCTTTTGCTGCTCTAGCTTGGTGATATTCTTCTGAGCATTGGCAGTAAGCGCCTTGTAATACTTAGTGGAAACGATGTAGCCTTTTTCTTCAGTCTGAGAAACAAACTCATCGAGCATATCTTTCTCGTGTTGAATTACACCCAAAGCACCTTCGTACTTTGTAGAGACATTTTCAAAGCGTTGTTTGTAAAGCTCAGCTTCGCTTTCCTTAAGCTCATCAATTGCATCTTTACAGTCGAGTGCCTTCTCATACCAATTTTTGTAATCCGATATCTTGTCATTAAGATCCTCGTCAGTGATTGTCTCAATGTCAATCGTGCCGTCACGGACTTTAGAGGCATAGTTTTCAGACAAACCAACCTTGTTGGCTTCTTGCATATATCTGTTATATGCAGACTCTTGCAAAGAAATCTCTTTGGTTGTCTGACTGATCTGATTGTTGAGAGCAGATGTTCTTTCAGTCCAACCTTTGAAGACACTTGTTGCTTTAAGGTCTAGTCGGGAGATTGCACGTTCGATTCGGTCAATGGCAATCTCGATCCAATCAATCTGTTCCTCGAACTTATCTGCTTCATCACTTGAACCAGAAGAGGAGGAAGATGAGGATCCAGAGGACTTAGAAGAAGAACCAGAGGAGGACTTCTTTGAGCTAGAGGAACTAGACTTCTTCTTAGAAGAAGAAGCTCTACCCAATCCGCCAGAACCACTAGAAAATGCAGTACCATCAGCAAGTGCGCGACCTCTGCCATTACCATGGGTTATCTTACCCTTTTCAAAAATTTCGCGTGTCTGATCCGCATTGAAGATAATGTCACCCTTTTTATAACCAAAGAACTCGGCACTATCTTCACCGACAGTATACCAGTGACCATTACGTACTAATAGCTCAGTACCAAGCTCTCCTCCGAGAGCAACACCATTTTCTTTTGTTCCCCAATTTCCTTGAGCAAAAGCCTTGCCAGCAGTCCCATTTGCATAGGCTGTTCCATTTGCATGAGCGGTGCCATCTACGCCACCACCGCCAAAAAGATTTTTTAATCCACTTGTAACAGTTTGCGCCGTGTACTTGATGGTGCCATATAAAGTAGGAGGAGTATAAGGTGTCATACTAGCTGTATATATTGCGTTCGCAGATTTATTAGCTGGTTGATATGAGTCTGGTTCTGAACTGTCTTTTCTAAATCTTGCAATAGCTTCTTTTTGCCCAGGCTGATATCCGTCAACTTCGCCAGAATCTTTAAGAAACTTTGCAATTGCCTGTTTTTGTTCTGGTGTATAATTATCTGGGTCGGCAGAATTAGTTAAGAATTTAACAATTGCTGCTCTATCCGCTGGTTGATAACTATTTACGTCACCGCCATCAACAGCGTACTTAGCAACAGCCTGTTTCTCAGCGGGTGTATAGCTATCAACATCACTAGAGTTTTTAATAAAATTAACAATTGCCGTTAGTTCTTCTGGCTTGTAACTGTCTACAATATTTGTATCTGCAACAAACTTGACAGCTACTTGTTTTTCATCGTCATTAAGATTATTAAAAATGCCTGGATTTTTAACAACAAGCTTGACGGCTACTTGTTTCTCATCGCCATCGAGCTTATCAAGAAAATCTGAGTTCTTGGCAATAAAGTTTATCGCTACTGTCTTATCGACATCATCTAAACCCTTAAGAACATCTTTATTCTTAGCAACAAAATCAACAACGACTTTTCTCTGACCTTCATCAAGGTCAAGGGTGTCAAGAATTTCTTTATTCTCAACGACAAAATCAACAGCTATTTTCTTTTGATCGCCATCTAAATCCTTAAGAAAATCTGGATTCTCAGCAACATAATCAACAACTATTTTCTTTTGATTGTTCTCTAAACCATCAAGGATTCCTGGATTCTTGGCTACAAGATCTACAACTATTTCTCTTTCTTTAGTGCCAAGGTCATCATAAAACTTTTTGTTTTTAGCAATAAAGTTTATAGCAAGCGTCTTTTCGCCGTCATCCAAGTCTTTAAGGACATCAGGATTATTAACAATAAGGTCGATAGCAATTTTCTTTTGATCCTCGTTTAAACCCTTAAAAACATCTTTATTCTTAGCAACAAAATCAACAACAACTTTTCTCTGACCTTCATCAAGTTTGAGGTCATCGAGGATATTTTTATTCTTGGCTACAAAATCAATAGCTACTTTCTGCTCATCTTTGTTAAGATCTTTAAGAAAATCTGGGTTCTTAGCGACATATTCAACAACGGCTTGCTGTTCTTCTTGAGTATACTTGTCTATTTCAGACCAATCGCCTACAAATTTAATAACTCTTGTCTGCTCATCCTCATTGAAGTCATTCACATAACTATTTTTATCATTATTGGCAAACTTAGTTAACCTGTCATTTTGGGCAGCGGTCAGCGACTTTCCTTCTTTGGCAAGCTCTTGACCCCAATCCTTGACTCTATCTTTAAAGCTTTTCTTGGCGGCATCGCCAGCCGCCTCACCAGCTTTATCACCAGATTCTTCGGATTTGCCCTCATCTACCTCTGGTTCAACATAAAGTTTAAGACGCTTCTCATATTCGTCATCACTAATAATTCCAGCTTCATGAAGAGCTTGGTCTACAAGAACGCCAAGCTTGCTGTCCATTTTAGCCTGGATATCAAGCTCGGCAGGTATAGTAATCTCATCGTTCTCAAGCTTAGATTTAAGCTCATCCGTTCCAAGACCGTCAATTCCAAGTCTGGTCTTAATCTCTGGGTCAAGCCCCTCAAGGCTAGCGACAATCTCATCCATAGACTTATCTACTTCAGACGTGTCCACGCCAGCAAGTTGCATCTGATGCTTTTGAGTAGATAATTTATCAAACTCTTGAAGATTCTTAATAGGCTCTTTAATAACATCGTCAACTTGACTTACATCAATGCTCATGTAGGCTGGTTTGTTAAGGTTGTCCCACTGTGACTGAAGCGTCTGAGCAATAGTAAGAGCTTCTTGCGCACCTTCGGTTTCAATATTGAATTTGCCGTCAACCTTGAACTGGTCAGAATTAAGCAGCTCTTTAGCGCTGTCAAGTTGGCTTTTTACACCTTCTTTGGTGCTTTCATTGAACTTGAATGTAGTAGTCGTTTTGCCCATTTTAATTAAGGCTTCATTAGCGGTCATTGCTCTATTTTGCAAATCTGCCAAACTAGTATAGGCACCATCCATATTAATAGTGAAGCCAGCGTCTTCAGATGCTCGCTCGATAATCTGAACCATTTCTTCGCTGATGCCCATTGCGTCAGCAATAGCTTTATCACCATTAACGCCGAAATCAAACGAGACAATTTCACCATTCTCATCTCGTTTGATGTTTCCTTTTCCTAGTTGATCTACAGCATCAAGAAAATTATAAACGCCATCATTAGTCGATGCGCCTTCTTCATTTTTAGTAAAGAAATCTCTTACTGAATAACTAGTTCCTTTAATCTTCTCATCAAGACTATCCCATTTTGCTTTATAATCATCTATTGAATTCAACGCTGTGCCATCAGGCACAAACATATCAATAAATGCTTTAGAGCCATCATCTAACCATCCACGGTCAAGTTCTTCTTTTACAGAGTCGAAACCAGAAAGAACAGATTCATACATGTCTCTATCAGAGCCAGCAGATTCAACGTTTTGCCATGCGTTAAACTTTGACGCAAGACCCTCATATTGAGCAGCAAGTTCTGCAACGTTGTTAATTTGCTGACGAATATTTTCTTGCTCAGTAACCATTGCAGACATCTGAGACGCATCAGAGCAATTCTTAATAGAGCCATCAAGCTCATCATAGCGAGATTTTAAAGTCGCTAATTGAGAATCTGCTTCTTTTAGCTTTCCGCTTGCATATTGTTGCTCTAGTTTTTGATACTCAGAAGAATTAAGTCTGATGCCATTAGCTGTCTCTTCAAATAAGCTTGCTACATTATATCCAGCTAAATCCTTGTAGCGACTCTTCAAAGCGTCAATAGATTCAGTTGTAAGACCAGTTGCAGTCTTTGATTCAGCCAATGCAGTATTGACCTTATCCAAACCATCTGTCTCAGTTTCGATATCAATAGTAAATCTCATTGCCTCGGTTAACTTGGCAAGATCTTGAATCTCTTTTTTGATATCGTCTGGCGATTTGCCCTTCCAATCAATATTGCCGTCAATTATCAACTCTTGCGCGGCTGCCAGCTCAGAAGACGATAGGCTGTCTACAAAATCCTCTGCTAACTCTGGCTTCATCTTAATTTTTTCGTCAGTCTCTAAACGATTCTTTAGACTATCATACTGACTCTTTACGTCATCTACATTCAAAGATAACTTGAGTTGATTTTTGGTGTTATCGTCAACATTCAGACTATCGATGATTTTTTCAGCTTCTTCTAGCTGCTTTTTATATTCTCCAAGGGACATATCGCCTTTAGAAAATTCACTGCTTAAATCAAAAGCAGAAGTAAGTTTATCTCTAACACCAGTGTCAAGATTATCAAAAGTAGAGAGGAGATCATCAGCCCAGCCAGTAATAGCAGCTTTTGCGTCATCACCAGTTTTATCACCTATGATGTTCTTAACAGTTTCGCCGCTTAATCCACTGACAATAGAATTTAAAACTCCTTGAGTTTTCTCATCGATATTCTTATAATCATCGCTCAAGAACGCATTTTCAAGATAGGCGCTTATAGCTTCACGAGTCTCTTGTGTAGCCTCGTTCATTGCAGAATCAACTTCAGATGTATAATTGCTCAAAACGCTCTTTACAACTTCAGGATGTTGCTTGCGCACCTCTGCGATGAACTTACTATAAGTCTCAGAAGTAGAGAAATCGCCAGGCAGATCAACACCTTCTAATTGGATATTTTGTTTCTCTATTTCATCTTTTAAGGCTTGACCTATTTTATGAGCAGAGCCAACTACGCTATCGGTGTATTCCCTCGCTTTTTCTTCATTGATGTCGGAATCACCAAGAATCTTTTCCAAAACACCTTTGTCATCGGAACCAAGGGAATTAGAATTCTTACCATATTCCTTCTCGATTTTCTTATAATCGTTCTGAAAATCATCGGCGATATCACTAAGACCTTTATAGTCTTTGCCGTCACCATTCAACAGACTGTTATTCTCTGCTATGATAAGATTATTATAAGCATCGGTAAGCGTATCTACATTGCCAGCACAATTAAGAATTGCATTACCTTGAGAGTCATAACCAGAAACAAGAGAGGGGGTCATACCTGCTATTTGATTTACAGCCTCTTGATACTTCTCATATTCATCTGGCATAAGGCTTACGTTTTTGCCAGTATTTGTGTCAACGCCCTTTGACAATTCAACATAACTCTTAGCCAAATCCTCAAAGTCAGACTTGTTCTTTACAAGTTCTTCTCTTTGCTGTTTATGGCTTGTAGTAACATCATCAATTTTATCAGCTAGCTCACTAGCTCTATTTATATACGATGATATTCCTTCGATTGCAGCAGATATAAGGAAGCTAACTCCCATTGTCAAGGCGGCGTTAGCGGCTATAGAGGCAACACGAAGAGCCATTGTCGCAGCTTTTGCAGCCACAAGTGATCTAGTATATCCAGCAACGCTCGCCTCTGCATTCTTTATGCCAGCACTGTCAACAAGTGCGGTAGCGCTGCCAGATTCTTTAAGCGATGCTCTTTGTTTGGCTCTCTCTTCGTTTACTTTTGCATAACTAGTCAGATACTTGCCAAGAGATTTATCTGTCTTTTCAATAGCCGCAGCATACTCAAGCTGGTTAACGCCCATGTCCTTTAATTGTTTGGGGTCGTTAAACCTGTCTATAATAGACTTCTTAGAGCTAAGGCTCTTATCTTCTGCCGACCTGGATATCGCATCTAAATTTGCAAGCTTCGTGACCATTTCCTCGGTAATGCCGTTTGTTTCTTTGCTTACATTATTTAGGTCGATTTGGCGTTTTATAAGTTTCTTAATCGACTCTTCGCCATCTGCGAAATGATTTTGCCATGCCTGAATCGGAGCGGTACCGTTCGCTACATCGGCATTGAAAGCAGCCAGGGCGCTTCTGCTTTTCTCGATGTTCTCAGTTACCTTGCTGAACGCCGCATCATGCTTCTTGCCAAACGATGATTCGGACATGTCTTTTCCGAAGAAAGACCCTATGGTATCGCCAGCATACTTGAACACCTTCGGCAAGTCTTTAACATCGTTGTTAAGAATCTGCATCTTTGGAATAAGACCATCAACGTCTTTGTTCAACGTGAAGATACCAGTATTCTTAAACGACAGAGCGGCACTGATTGTACCAAGAAGAGTGGGGAGGACACCTATGGTATTAATAAGACCAGTAAATGTCTCAACAGCAGCTCTACCGCCATCAATGATTCCATTCAAGAAACCAGAGTCCATAGTAGATGTAGAGAATGCTTGCCAAGAAGCAGTCAACTGATCTAAGTGACCCTGCATAGACTGCATGTACTTCTCTTGCTCTGCGGCTGCGCTGCCGTCAGAGTTGAGAGCAGAGTCTTTCATTTTCTTTACGTTCTCCCAGTTTTGGAGGAGGGAGGCGATCCGTTATGTTCTGTAATCGGTTCGTTAATCCGTACAGTCCGCTATATGAAATAACGGTTTCCCTAACTTTCGATAGGGCGCAGACCATATCATTCATCGTATCTGCGTATGCAGACTTAGATGCCTTCTACTTCGGGAGACTTCTCCCTAATGGCATTTCAGCCAATGGTCGTTGAACGTTCCGCTGTTCGCGGCTTCGCTGCTGATTGTCCAATCCTTGCAATTTTCATACCATCGCACTTAGCCATATTTCATGCTTATGCTGTGGTTTACAAGACTCTAAGGATTTTCCAGCAATTCAAAAGGATACACTATAAACTTTCGTATTATAGCGGACTAAGTAAACGCATGATTGACATGCACTTAATCGTTAGCGCGGTGCTTACCAGCAACCGTTTCAAGCAATTCTGCTTGGTCTGTATCGCTAATATCATCCCAAACTTCTGCTATGGAATTTAAGATATCGTATGTTGATTTGAACTCGCCATTACTATCGAAGATGTTGGTGTGACCACCAGTAAGGTTGAAAATTTGACCCTGCATCTTAGACAGATTCTCAACGTTTTCATCCGTGTCTTCGCCAAGTTCTTCTAATTCGCCTTTCATTCCGCGCAGACGCATGGACACCACTTTTAACGCGTTACCCGCTTTTTCAGGATCCTGGGTAACTTCTGAAGCACCTGCAACCATGGCTGCTGATTCTTCGAGCGTGTTATTTGCGACATCAAGCGCTGATGCAGACCTCTTCAGACCTTCGCCAACGCCAGCTGCCGTCACGGCATATTTGTTCATTCTATTACTTTCACCATGTGACTATGGCTACTGACCATACTGATGACAGCATGGCGGTTAGTCATTTCTGGCTAACTCTTGCATTTCACTTTTAGATTATAGTGCAAGTTTGGACTGTATATTACAACGTCTATATAATAGACGGAGAAGGAACTTAACCCCATATGTTACCATGTGGGATATCGCAGTCTCTACGGATTCAATGTGTCTGTTATTTCATTTTTTATTTCTTCATTATTAAGATAATACGGCAATCTTAATAATTGTATATTATTTTCTTTGCAATATTCATTTTTTATAGCGTCATACCTTTGTCTTTTCTTAAAACCTTCTTCACCACCGAAATAATCAACAGGTCTATAATGCTGTTCACCGTCATATTCAATTAAACACGAAACAGCATCATCTTCAATAATAGCGAAATCAAACCTTAGTTTATTACCATTACCATTAACACATTCGTCAAATACATATTGTGTTTCATAAGTGATACCAATATCATCAAGAAAATCGCCTATAAATTTTTCCATAGAAGAAGATACAAGGCATCCGCAAGAGCGAACATGATTGTTCTTAACAAACGCAGGGATAGCATAAAATATTTTTCCGCAAAACCCGCACCTGCACTCCCATAGCATCTGACCACTATCGTTTCTTTTATATGGTCGTAGTAGCTCTACGCCAAAATCAGAAATGTATCCAGTGTGATCGCGTTCTCTTGCTTTGCTTGTTGCTTCGCTATGTAAGCACCCGCATGATTTTGTATGACCTGTCATAACATCATTTCTGCGCAAAATGACAATGTTGCTGCAATCACAAAGGCATTTAACCATTGGCGGCTTACCATCTTCCCATATAGTTTCAAGAACGACAAGCCTTCCAAATCTTTTGCCAATAATGTCTTTGCTAAGCTTTTCGCTCATTTGTTTTGCATAGTTACAACCGCATGACGGGATTATTTTGGCGTGTGTCAGTCTATATGTATCTTTAACTACCGTGTTTCCACAGTCACAAAGACATAGGCATCTGGTATATGCCTTCTTTTTCTCATTGTATAACATTTCTAGTACGACTAAGTTTCCGAATCTTTTGCCTACTAGATCTAACTTTTTACTCATATCTTGCCTTTCTATTATGCAAACAAGAGTATATCACTCTTGCTCCTAAATAAAGGAAAAATATGATAACAAACACATAGTCTTTCCTCGGTCTTATCCATCTCTGGACTTTAACCGATATAGTTCCTTATGGACAATTTTCGTTTATCCAGTTCATTTAAAATATCTCCGATATGACCAACAGCTTGAGTGGCATCGCCGTTATACCGCTCTGTCAACTGTTTCTCAAAACCCTTATAAGAGGTAAGTAGGTTCTGAGCAGCCTCATCGTAATCAAGGTCGGATACGTGCTGATACATCGTGGTGATTTCAGCAAGCTGCTTTGATGTATTAGCATCGAAGCCAGCACGACTCCAATCAGCAGTAGCACTGATAATATCAGAAAGGGCAACACCATATTGCTGTGCAGAAGCAGTCATTTCTGTGAACAAATTAGTATATTGAGATTCAGAAAGATCGGTAACCCTTCGAAGCTCGGTCATCTGCGTATCGACTTGCAGAGTATTGTTGAACATAGAACGAATACCCTGAGAGCCAACCATCATTGCACCAGCTACGCCAAAGTATGTCGCGTATTGCTTAAGCTGGTTCTTGATTCTATCACCAACATTCAAGGTTGCCTTGTCTGCCAACTGTGCCTGATTGGTTACTTGAGCAAACTCAGCTTTAAGATTATTCAAGGAACCAGGGCTGTCGATATCTTGAATTCTATTCTGAATATTTGTTAGCTGTGTATCAAAATCGGTTCCAATGACAGCAGAATGATTCTTTCTCCAAACATCAATACTGTCATAGAAATTAGTCTTCTTAAGATTAAGATTATCAAAAGCAAGCGCTGCTTTTTCTGCTTCTTCAGCCTGTTTCTTTAACCCTGAATATTGCGAAATATCATTTTTTAAAAAACCCTCAGTTTTATAGAATTCTTTTTTTGCCGAGTTAGCCCTTTCAAAAGCATGATTCCACTCATCACTGCCTTTTGCTGATTTTTCCATCATGCTATTTGCATTGCTTATATCAATGGCAAGATTCTTAAGCTCTTTTCCCTTTTGCTTTAACCGCTCAGAACCATTGTTCAAGCTATCGATTTTTCGCATGTAATTATCGGCAATCGTTGCGTATTCTTTTGCTCCAACGTTTTCCGAGATGCTTCTTGCAATCTTTTCCTTCTCTTCGGCTACACGCCGCTCCATCTTATCTAAGCTAGACGTAATAGAAGCATCTTGTGTTGCCGTTGTTTTACCAAGACTCGCCGTCATTTTTTCAGCTTGAGCTTCAAGAGCGGCAAGCTTTGCTCTTGCTTCGTCTGCGTCTTTGGATGTCTCATCCAAACCAAGAAGCTTAATACGCTGATTGCCAATCTGATTGATAACATCTTTTATTTGACTAATTTCAATCTTAGTCTGCTCTAAGTTAGCCTTATCGATATTACCAGCTTTAGCGATTGCAACACGGCTATTTGCCTTAGATTCGGCTTGAGAAATTCTTTTAGACTGAGACTCCGTAAGGTTTCCAGCAGATTCGGCAAAGAGGGCATTCCTCTGCGCTTCAACGTCTTTTAACGCTACTTTTAACTCTTTTGCCTTTTTGCTTCCTTCGTCAAGCTTACTTAAATCAATATTGATTCTGGCTTTTTCATTTGTAAGCTTGATAATATCGCTAACATTGCGCTTCGTTTGTGCTATTGTTTCATTGGCTTGCTCGAATGATCTTTTTAAGTCAATGCTGCCGATATCACCTTTGGCGGTTTTCTTAAACTCCCTGATTTGGGTTACCGCTCTATTGAGTTGGTCTGTGCCTTTAACCGTAAGTCTAATATCACCATTTTTAAGAATATCTGATTTCGCACTAGAAACAGTTTTAAAAGCTCTTTCTGTATTTTGAGCAAAAATCTTAACTGCTCTTTCAGAAGCGCCATCTTTAAACCCAGCTTCTTTAAAAGACTTCTTGATTAGCCCAAGGTCGATGGTACCAAATATCTTCGATACGCTCTTAGCAGACTTAGCAGCAGCCTTTTCAACTCCAACAAACATACCATTAGCAGCCTTAGAGTCAACTGCGTTGCCTTTGAACGCTTTTGCAACACTAGACTGAATATTCCTGATACTTGCATCAGACAGCTTGGCATCAACTTCAATAGGCTTCAGACCCAGATTGCTTAGCTGTTGCTGTACCCCACTGGGGTCAACCTTGACACCAACTTCAACATTCCATGCTGAACTCAATCACATCACCTTCCTTCAAAGAGTGCTTTAGCACCCATATTTAAAGGTGCGATTACAAAATAGCCAGTCTTACCCGACAATGGGAAGACCAGCCGCTATTAATTCTTTCAATAGCTCACCGAACATCTTTCCATCAAGCTCGGCAACGCCTTCTGTGTATATAGCAGTACCAGGAGCGCGACCGCCATGAGTACCTGCGGTCAAGGCAACGGACATAATCTTGCCCTCTGCCCAATTTCTATACACAGGAAAACCACCTTGACCAACATAACTATCAAGGTGATGCATCATGCCTAAATCAAAATATACCTCAGCCTTAAACCCATTGCCTGTAGGTATGATGCCAGACTTCTGCAAAGAACCGAAAAGCTGCATTGTCCTAATTGATACTTTAGGATGATATTCACCATAAAACTTAGCCAAATACTTCTTCATGGTTACATACATAGTCAACTGGGCTTCTGCAACGGCAGTCTTAGCACCTTTCATCATTGCGGCTTTAAGCTCTCCTTCGGATTTAAATGTCGGCATATTAAGCCACCTCTTTACTCATCAGAAGAGGAAGGAGGAACTGCCTCATTTTCATCGGTATTCTTGAAATCGACTGGGATTACGCTTGCAGCACGTTCGTCCTTCTGCTTAAGAACCTCGTTCTTCAAGTCCTGAAAAGCACTAGACTTAGCATAAGCCTCAATCATATTATCAGGCGTAAGCTCGCCAGCAACATCAGAGAATGACTGCGCCATACTCATCATGCTCTCAAGGTCAATTCCTTCAACCTTGCTCTCAACAGTCTGCAAAAGGGAAGCTAGTGCAATGCCAACTGGATTAGTATGGATACCAGTCTTGTACTCGATATCCTTGTCAATAGCATCGCTCATAGACCGAATAAGACCAGGAGCGGCATTTTCCTTAACAATCTCAACGATGTTAGTTGCGCCAAGGAACTGCTCAACAGTTTCAATCTGGTTGTTCTCATCGATATACATAGCAGTGTCAACATCTGTCATAACAGAGACAATCTGCATATCGAAAATCATATCTTTCAAAATAGAGTGATAATGCTCATCGGTCACAATAGAATCTACAACTGAGCCAACAAGACCAGCCTTCTGAGTTGCAGTCAAATCAGTAACAAAATTAAAAGCGATTTCCTCATCGCCGTATGTATATACACCAGTCTTTACTTTAATAGCCATAATAAGACTCCTTTTCTTCATACTTTACTACTTCAAACTTATATAGATTGAGAGTCAAAGAAACTCTCGAAATCCCATGAATATCGGGTTCTCTTTTTAAACCCGTCAATCTTAATCCCACCATTCAAAATGATATCAGCCATATTGAATGATTTCTTGCCGTTGATGTTATCCAACATCTCCATAAACTTATCGACATGCATTACATATGTGCGCTGCTCATTGTCTTCGCCAATCTCCCTGAAGTTGAACACGAAAGCAGGGTAGATGCCATCAAACTCAGCAGACTTCTTAAGAGACAATATCTGATGCCGTTTGACCATCTTTGATTCAGGTTCATTGCCATATGGATCGTCAAATGACATGCTTGTATTCTTTGTCGTTTTCATTTCTAGGCAATACACAATATGCGTCTTTGAATCTACAACAATATAATCATATGGGTTTTTACGAGAGAACGATGTGTCGCTTCTTTTTGTAAACGACTGCGGTGGATCGGGAAGCCTGACAACCATACAACGCTCTGGCATACTGTTCTTCGCCGCATCCTCGAAAATCTTTCCTGGATTTTTCATTTGAACACCTCTATATCAGTGAGGACGCTCACACCACTCAGAGAAGTGGGCATCATGAAGCCACCTTGGAAAAACAAACACCACGTAACCTTTGCTATCGGCAAACACATCAACAAGTTCGCAGTCTGGTTTTTGTAGAAGAAACCCAGACTGACGAACATTTCTGTAAAAAACGCAATCTTCCGATTCGTATAATTTTCCAGTTATGTTACTGAACTCAAGCATCCTTCACACTCCTTTCCAAGTTCCTTCATCATATATAACCTGACTTGTTATACATGATGAAAGAATTAAGCTAACGTAAAAAAAAGGAGGGATACTAAAACACAAAACAGTGCGATAATATCCCTCCTTATAAAATTTTAAATATCTTCACACTTAGATAATAGCCTCAGATTCATCTTCGGCTGGAACCTCAATAGGTTCAGGGTTGATAACAACCATAGGCTCAACAGACTTTGCATTGCGAACAGCCTTAGCCTTCTTAGGCTCTCCAATAACCTTCTTGATGGTTTCTTTGATATTATCTCGGAGGTCTTCAAGGTCAGAGAGGTCTACGTTCTTCAGCTTAGCCTTAGCCTCGCGCTCATCATATACGCCAGTGGACAAGCCGTGGATGATCTGATAGATCTTAAAGTGTTCAGAAGTACACGTATGAATCTTCCAAGGTGCAGCGGTCATAGCATCCTTGCATGACAGACATACGTGATATCCCTTGCCACAAATAGAGCAGGTAGCATTAATATCTTCTGCCATATCAACACCTCCAATCAGCAGAGAAGCAGGGGAGGGAGGAAGTTTGAATTTCTCCCGTCCCTGTTATTTCGCAAATTGAAGCTATTCAGATACAACGATAGTGAAAAGCTGATCTTCGCCTTCCTCGGCGCAGTAGTCCTTCATCATCGTCATGGTAAAGGCATGTTTGCCAGTAGAGGTAAGCGCAAGCTCGATAGACTCAGGATTGAGCTTTGCCTTGGGAATGATGATCTTACCAGAGTACACAACGTTCTCGTTGCACTTGTCGCGGAAGTATGCGTAGATAACAGCCTTGCAAGCCTCGGGGAACTTGGAAGCGCTATTGACAATACGTACAGCGTTCTCAGTCTCATACTGATAATCAACATAAAGCTTACCAATGAAACCAGTAGGCTTGGTTACTTCGCCAGTTTCCTTTGCAACAACAAACTCGGTTGCGGTTGCAGCGGCAGCAGCCTTGAAGGACTGACCAATCTCACCATCAACAACGGAGTAAGCCCACTTCACTTCATTGGTAGGCTTGTGCTTCAGCGTAACACTGTCAGTACCCTCGGGGAAGTCAAGGATCTCATAGGTGTAGTCGGTGATCTTCTTCTCCGCAGAGCCGACTTCCTTCTCGGCACCATATTGCGCAGCAGCAAGACCAAGAGAGATAAGAGAGTTGGTAGCGGTGAATTCGCCCTTCTTAGCGCGATAAAGAGTGGTGATAACTGCGCCAACAGCGTCCGTTACCTCTTCACCCTCAGCGGTGCAGTTCAGGCTGGAATCCTCAAGAGAGGTAAGGCGGAAGATCATCTCACCAGTGGAAAGATCGTGAGTGGTGAGGGAGCGCACCTTATCAAGGATAAGTTCATCTTTATTAAAAGCCATATTGCTTTCCTCCAATCAATTTTAAGGAGATAATTACATTAAATATCGCCAAGCCAATCAAGACGATTTTTATCAACGCCTTTCAGGTCGGCAAAACCAGAATAAGCACCTTGCAACAAAAGGTTGGCATCCTGGATTTTGGTTGCCCTCTTGATATTATCGAAAAGCATGGCTACTCCCATGTTCCATATCCTATCGTCACCGCACATACCGCAATTGACAGTAAGTGCAGAAATGAGGGGCTTTAATATGCTTTTGTACGGCTTGTTAGCCGAAGCCATAGCATCATCTCTAGCATCTTCAATAAGATCCATCTTGGTTGTCTCATTTGCTGGAATCTCATTGTTTCTTTTAAGACCATGTATCTTTCTAACGACATCGACAATCTGAGAGTATACAACTTTATCAATTGTGATATCATGCTCTTTGTCATATAGGATAATCTGGTCTGTATCCTGCATAGTGCAAGGAGTGAAATCTGCAAGGTCGATGTCTTTAAGAATTAACTGAAGAGGATTTATCTTCAACTCCTTTAACTGCTTTTTAGCCAAAGCCATAGCAGCCTCATCGCTCTCTTCGATTTCACTCATAAGCTCTTCGTAAAGCTTCTTCTTGCTAGAGACTATTTGAGATATGAATCCTACAAATAAATCATAGTCTTCAATTTGAGTATAATCAGTGTCAGCATAATCCCAAAGCTGCCATTTTAAGTCAGCAGGAGCGGCAGTAAGAGTGTGTACGGCATTGAAATATCTTCTTTCTCCGAACTCCTCAATCTGCCCAAGAGTGGGTTGCGTGACGGTTATCTTAGGGGTTATCTTAATGTCTGCACCCCTATAGATTTTCAGTTCATCTGCTTCAAACATCGATAGACCACCCGCTTGGTTATTCTATTGAACATAGTGAGTTGTTGAGGTCTGTTGCCTCGAACACTATATCCCTGAACACGTAGTCTTTTTGGTATGACCCCTCTGTATTGTATACAAGTGACAGCTCGCCGAAACCAAGACCTTTATAGCCATTGAACTTGTTGTCTATCAATCTAGACAGATAATCGTTTCGGTTCTCCGTCACCTTTGGCACATTGTCAACAACCATGTGCTTCTCATGCGAGAGTATGTATATCTGAATTGTAGGGTTGACATAAGTACGGGTAGACACATATTTTGCGCTGCTCATATATGATTGCGGAATATGAACTTGAACTGTAATAAACGTTGCTACGGTATTGATTGTATTTGGATTCTGATGGTAATTAAAGATGTGAGTGCCAACAAGCTTCTCTGGCTCATCTATTTCCTCTGCACCAATGGCTTGCACAATGGCATCATCCTTAATCAGTTCTTTGATTATGGTATTCTTTGCTTTTCCGATTATAGAACTGTTAGCCATTACAACAACGACTCGATTCTAATAATCAGGGAAGATGAGTAGTTTCCTTCCATATCGGAAAGAACCAACTTGAAATCCTCGTCAACATAAGCATCGTCATCTATGCCAATAGAGATTGCGTTGTCAGATTCTTCAATCTGTAACACATCTTTAAAATCACAGATGATGTGCCACAAAGGTTCAACACCATCAATTACAGAACCATTTCTGTCAAAGAACTTTCCAGTGAACGTTTTCATATTGCCACCAGATTTAATAACATCAGAATCGTATGAGATAACAGATTTAGAGACAAAGACCTTATCCGCATTGTCAGTCTTTATATCATCTTTCTCAACATAATCACATATGCCAAGATCTATTCTATCTGTCTCATTATTTGTAGCGCATTCCATAAGAGTAACCTTTACCAAACCCTTCTTACCATACGCATAACTTGTTGTATCGTTTTGCGTAACTATAAAGGATGTCGGATTCTCAGCATCTCTATCCAAGAAGAATCTCTGAGGGGTTTTAAGCACAACGGTATTCTCATCATATGGCAACGTAATCATATGCTGAGAAGAACCAATTGTAAATTGCGCATTTGACATCTCACCAGAGTTGTACTGGGTTGAGTTGATGTCATAACACGGATACTCCAATATATCGCCATGTTTGTTTTGCCATTTTAAAGTCCAGTTGCATAACGTGAACTTTCCTTGCCATTGAATATCGTCTATATTGAATACCTCTGTGCAAATGAAATACTCGTCTGCATCGGCATCGTAAACGATATCTCCGACAAGAATAGGGTAATCGAACGGGGCATGGAACTTAACGGTAACGCCATTCGCAGCAGAATACTTCCTGTCATAAAACCTAAGAAGCAATTGTTTATCGTCATCATAAGTTTCATTGCCCAATTCCCAAAAATACACATTATCTGTAAATGATGCATCATCAGCAAACACTTCGTTTAAAAGCTCTCTGCTATTTTTGATGTTCTCGTTTTTCAACGAACCTCCACTGAGGCTCATTTTGCGCTTGAACTTGTCAAAACTTCTCAATATGATGCACCACCTTTCCTAAAGCATTCCAGGCTCGTCAAAGCCAATTCTATCCTTCTTATAGCCAGATGACCACGAGGCTCTGCTTTCTCCGATACCTAACCAGGCATAGCGAGAGAGTAGTCCTTCGTTTTCCGCTCGATAAGCTTTCCTCATCGCAAGAAGCTTATCGAGCATATTGGCGGGGCTATAGGAATTGAAATCACTTGAACTAAGATTTACTTTAAGCAGGGTAGGAGTCCTGATATAAGTAGAATCAATATATTCCAAGAGAAGGTAATTGCTAAGAATCTCAATCTCAATATCAGATAACTCAACATTGAATCTCTCCAATATATCATCCCTATTGTTCAAGTCTTTTCTGCAAACATGGAATCTCGCAATGGCAGGGACGAGATAATCATGCAGATACTCTTTTACTTCTTCTTCGGTCATAATAGGGATTTCATAACTGCGAAATTTAGGTAAAAGGTTTTCATATATCTTCTCATAAGAGGTATACATGATTACTCACCTACATTCATTGTCTACTAAAGAAAAGAAAGCAACTCGATATCAAGCTTGTTTTCAAGCTTCTTGATTACCTTTACGTTGGAGACAACGCCTTGAGCAACCAGATCCTTTACTCGGTTCACAACGGCAATCTTCAAACCGTTGGATGCAGACGAAATACCATCAAGAACTTCGTCAATATGCTCTACGGTGTAATTGTTCTCATCCATGAGATAGTCATACTTCTCATAGGTACGAGACAAACCGAGCTTCTTGATAACGCGCTCATCGAGCGGCTTAAGCCACATATCGCCAAAGTAAGCCTTGTACTTGCGGTGCATAGCCTTAATTGCGTCAAACGTCATAAGCTCAACCTGACCAACAGAATCCCACTGATAATAGTCAGATGTGCGAGCGTCTTCATAGCTCACATGGGGGATTAGAGCCATAACTTCAATTTCGTCAGAATCAGAAAGAGGCTCTTCTTCAACAACCTGAGTCTTACGTGCGCGAGTCGCTGGTTTCTTCTTTTCTACGACTTCAGTTTCTTCATTCGCATTTTCTTCCACTGCATCAACAGCAGCTACCGCAGATTCGTCCACGGTAGCTGCCTCAGCAACGGGTTCAGTCTTGGTAGTCTTTGCAGTACGTGCCATAACCAAACCACCTTTCTTTAACTAATCTTCAAACAATATATAGCCTTAATACTAGGCGAAATTGAATACGCCGAAGTACTGTGGCAACAGCATTCCCATGCCAATCTGGGTCTGGATCTGCAAACCACGAGTCATATCATTGGTGTTGGTTTCATCATACTCAGTGGTACGGGTATCGCCAATGAACTCAAGCTTGATGGGCTTAACATCAGCGCCCATGATGAATACCTGCTTCTTGCTAAGCGCAAGCTCAAAGGTACCAGATTTGAGGGTCTGAGGGATGACCATGAGCTTGTTGCCTTCCCATTCGCCGATGGTACCAGTAGAAGCCTTTGCTTCCTTCTGAGAGTCGGCAAAAGTCTTGTCTGGAACAACATCAACGAGGTGACGAAGCGCAGCCTTGGTGCCAGCAATGGCAAGAGAACCATAGCCGCCAGCAGCCTGAACCAGGTCGCAAAGATCGCCAAGAGCCTCTTCAGTATTGCCAGAGGCAGTGAACTCAGCGGGAACAGAGTTGGCTACATTTTGGAACTGTGCGTAGATGCGGTCAGACATATACTTGTTGATAGCCTTATAAACCTTGTCTACGAGCTTGTCAAGGGAAGCAATGCCGAGAAGGAAGCGCTCAAGCTCATCATATACATGAATGTAGTACCATTCCTTTGGAAGCGTGAACTCCTCGCCAAGATCAATGGACTGACGATTGGTATCCCAGTGGTTGCCAGCGAAGGAAGCCACGGAGAGCATACCACCCTCAGAGTAGAATGCAGTATTGTCACCGAGAGCGCGATTCTTAACCTCTACGAATGCATCGATAAAGGGAGAGTTCATAATATCTTCGCCGATTGCGGTTGTTACGATCTCTTCAATAATCTCAAACAGAACGAGCTTATTACGGCGATAAGCTTGGAACAGCGTCTTGCCGCCAAGAATGTCGTTATTAATGGTGTCACGAAGCTTCTGCTCAAGATCGCGCTTGGTTACCTCGCCCTCAAGTGAGAACTCGTTACGTGCAAGGTCAAGGGCAAGGTTGCAGACCTGCTGCTCTTCGGTGCTAAAATCAAACTTAGGCATAGTCTATATCCTCCTTAAATAAGTTAACCCAGAACCTTGATACGGGCAGTGAACATTTCATTTGCATAACCATAGTTATGTGCTGCGGTTGCAAGGGTGCCACCAACGATGCGCTTACGCTCGACAACTGCTTCCATAACAGGAACAGAGTCAACCTTTACAGCGGTAGCATCAGCAGCAACAAGCTTGCCAGAGTCAGCATCAATGGTAAGGAATGCACCAATCTTCATCTTTGCCTGGGATGCTGCGGTTACACCCTCGATGGTAATTGCGAATTCATCATTCTTAGCAACAACGAATACGCGGAAGGGGGTGCCAGCCTTGATAACAAACTTATCACGGCGCTGGTTGGTGATGCGGCAGGTATCCTCGTCCCATGCGGGTTGATTTGCTACTACTACAGATTCACCAGCCTTAAAACCCTTCTTAAATTTATAGATGTGGCTACCTTCCTCAGCCTGTTCGCCGAGATAACCAAAGGTGCCATTTTCAATATCCTCTTCCGCTACGCAATCGAAAATGCGCTCAGCGAAGCGGGATGCCTTCATATTAGTAGACTCGAAGACTGTCATTTTAGCCATATGAATCCTCCTTATATTAATCAAAAATTTTATCGACCAACTGGGATGCGACCATACTTGGTGGATACCCAACAGTTAGCCTCGTCATCGCCATCGTTCATAACACCTACAACAGCAGCGCCATCATTCTGTGCGCTGAAGTTGCTCTTGGAACGATTTGCCTTCACATAAAGGACGGCACATTCCTTCTCGATGTCATCAACAGACAATTCATCTTTCTTTTCCTTAAGAGCAGCAAATTCAGCTACTTCAGAGAGTTCATCTTCGTACTCTGCGAACTTAGCATCCTTTGCGGCGTTGATTTCGTCATTCTTGCGCTTTTCCTCGTCAAGAACATACTCATCATACTTAGGCTTGATCTCATCGAAATCAGCCTTTACCTGAGCATAGTCAGTCTCGACCTGCTCCTTGGCTTGCTCAGCTTCGGAAACCTTTTCCTCTGCTGCGCTAACCTTCTCAAATGCAGCTTCCTCAATCTTGGCGATATGCTCACCAAACTCGAAGCCACCTTCAGGAACAGCCGAACCCTCTTCGTAATTCTCGAAGCGAATCTTCTTGCGGGAACCATTCTCGAAATCAATCTCAGGCTTGTCACCGTTGATGGTGAACGTGAAGCCATAATAGCGATAGTTGTCCGCTGAATCCACGACAATTACCTCATTGTCCTGAATGTCTGCCATGTAGTAGCGGGGGACATCATCGCCCCAGCGATTCTTCGTGGTCGCATGTTCGTTGACCATCGCAGCCATATCTGAGAACTGTTCCATGACGGTCTGTGCGAAATCTGTTTCGGGCATATTCCTAACACCTCCTTGACTTGTTTTGTCGTTCACCAACTTGGTGAAAGTCGTAAACTTATCGTTTAATTCGCTTTGGACAGCTTTTGTAAACTCGTCCATAGCAAACCGAACATCATTAATCTTTACATTTGCGCCAGTCATGGCGGGTTGAACACCCTCGCCCAACATGCAGCAACCATCGAATTGGAACGTGTCAAAATGGAACAATCCATCGTCTTCCTCATGTCCATCAACGGAGTACACATTAAGCTCCATGCTCTGATCCTTTTCGGAATCTCTGCGAAGAATGCTTGTTGAGTCACTAAACTTCTCCCAAAGCAAAGCGTCAATTTGCAAGAACTCACGCTCTTGACCATCATCACACAGTTTTGTAAACCACCGTGGATTACAAGACTCTGGAATCACGCCGAAAGCATGTCCGAGGTAGAATTCCTCTACACCATTCTCGGTCTTGGTCAGTACGTGTTCATGTCCAAGAAAGTCGTTTTCGTTTGTATACTTGTCGCGTTTTACAAACCCAAGAACGGGGGTGTTCTTAATTGAATCAACGCAATTATCAACGACTTCCTTTGAGAAATAACTGCCATTAAGATTCTCACCAGTGTGTAGCACGTCAATAGTGATACTCATAAACCTAGTATCTTTATCCGAAATCTCTCCATTTACAGAGAAGCGCGAATGTAATGAAGCTGTTTTATCTTCTTTAATCTCCATAAAACCTCCATCAAAACATACATCTCTTATAATCGAGCTTCCACTGCTCTATAAGAAAGTCAATAGAATCATCGTATTCAAATACGAAAACGCCATCATCAATTCTCAATAGTTTGGAACCTCGCTTGATAAGATAATCTGCAAGCTGTCTGCTATTGCAGTTGAACTCTTTGGTATCTGCCATATTCATACACCTCGCAAATCATAGGCTATTCTTCTCGCCATCTTTAGTTTTTTCGCCTTCTTCGCTCAGAAGCTCGCCTTTTTCTTCGGCTGAAGGTCTGCCAACTTCTTCCTCGCTCAAAGCACCTGGCTCATTGTAAGAAGAGGCAAGAGGCATGAAATTGTTGTGGAAGTCGAATATCACATTGTTTGTAATATAAGAGCCAAGCATTCTAGATGGAGTCATATCCAGAGAAGCCATCCATTTGTCGATTACTGTTGCTCCGAGAGCAATGGCATCTTTGTATCTATTAGATACGTTATCTCTGTTGAAAATAGTGATATCAAGGAGATAAAAGAAGAACTTATAATTCTTCTTGTTATATCTCCTAGTCTTGATAAACCTGTTGACCCATCGTTCAAGTTGCCTATATACTCCATATACAAAACCAGAATCATTCTCCACAGAGAACGTTACAGCAGTGCCAGAAGAAGAGCCGTTATACAGCTCTCTTGTCTCACCAGAAGAGTTGTAAAGCTCATCAACAGCATCGGAAACATTGTTTCTAGTGTTAGAAGAGTTCTTGAAGCTAACTGCTTCACCACTTGAACCGAGAGTGTGGATTAAACCGATATCGTCACTCATGCTCTCACGGTTCAACTGAGCGAACACACCAAGAGTCTCTGGTGTAAGCAGCGGCTTGTCAACGGTGTCTTTGTCAATAGGCACTTCAACCATGATAGCCTTATAGTTATCAGTTCTAGCAGATTGAAGCTTTAGCTTCTTATACACGTCTAAATCCAAGATATCTTTTATCAACCCAATAAGAATAGGGAAAGGGTAAGCCCATTGGCTATTGAACTTGACACAAATCTGCTTGTCAGCAGGAGGGATATACCATTTGCTAGATTGTCTACCTTCTATGTACTCCAAATATGCATCTTGCACATAATCTGGATATGCATTCAGATGCTTCTTGTCGATAGAAGCCAAATTCATCCTGAAATTATACATTCCGTCTTGAACTTGATACAGCTCACATTGCTCAAAGTATATCTCCTGGAAGAAGAAGTCTTCTGAATTCTCAACAACAAGACCACAGTAAATGTCTTGATATGGGAGCTTTTTCATAATTTTAGAGAACTCATGCTTCAGATTCATTCCCTCTAGCTTTGCAGCAAGATTAGCATACTGCTTTTTAATGGTGTTGATATTAGCAGTATCTTTAACATCGTATAAATCAACCCACCAACAGAACATTGCTAGATTGCTATACAGGCTATTCAATCTATAGTAATGAGGAGAGACACGCATCAACTGCTCAGAAGCTCGCAGTAAAACTCGCCATCCCTTTTTAGGATGATCCATAGCAAATCGGACTTCTTCGAGTTTTACGTTGCCAATGCGGTCAGTATCTATAACTTCTGAGTTGGTGATAAGATCGCGCATCATAAGTCTGCTGAAAGATGCCCAATCAACTTTGCCTTCTCTCTCGGCTTTAGTAAAAGATTCTTCATCGCGCTTATAATCAGATTCACTATAAGCGACTACATTCATCGAATCTTTATCTTCATTTGATTTATCTGGCATCAAGTCACCTCCTCATCAACATCAGTACATTGTAGGTCTATGGTTTAATTTGCTCATCTTGGCTGCGTAGTCTTGGATATTGAACCCTACGTTAGCCTTGTGAAGCAGCTCTCGTTCAAGTTGGCACTGAACCCAATAGTTGTAAGCAAGAGAACTGTAACGGTCTTTTCTCATACCAGAACGCTCTTTAATCTTGATGTTAGTGCCTTTAACTTCGTATTCGAGCTTGATAAGCTCATTTACGAGCAATGTTGTTTGAATATATGGCATCTTATATGGCAATTGCTCTGCTGCAACCATCTTAGAGTAACCCTTCACCTTTTCTTTTAAGATTTCATCTGCTTCAAATTCAGAAACCAAAAGGTTAATTCTTCCAGTCTTGAAACCATTACGAAGTAGAATACATATCTCGTTGTTAAAAGACGCGTTGCCTTTTATAGACCAAATTTCCTTTGGCGCATTATCAACTTTGCAACGATCAGCCATAACATCATCATTGCAACACGATAAGGCAGGGTACAACTCGCCAGTTTCAGGGTCTACGATATCCTGAACAAGCTGGTCAAAAACGCCTAGACCAGAACCGCCCGTATCAATGGTAAGGTCGGTACATTTATAAGTTTTATATAATTTTCGAACAACAAGAGCCAACTCATTAGTATTCAGACCCTCATGGTTTTCCATATATATAATATTGGCAATATAATTATTGTCATTTGTAGGTATTGCGCTATTGATTATAATCGCACTAGCATCATTGTTATGCTTTTTGGATGCCATCAGCGCAACGTCAACAGACAATATTCTTCTCTCGTTTGGTACGAGTTCTGGAATCTTGTATGTCCTATTAGATATCAATGATGGTGGATATACCGCCGTTTTCATCTTTCTACGGCAATCAATGTCATCGAACCTAAAAAACGATCCGTCTGTATCTCCGTAGAACAAAGACTCCATTTCCATCATCCATTTAATATCGTTGAAGTCAGCTTCCGACATTTCATCCTTAATTTGTTCTCTAGACAATAAGCCTTCTTTTATAGAGACTTGATAGGGAAGAGAACAAATAAAATATTTCTTTGTATCATCAAGAAGGTTTACGGTATAAGCCTTCGCCTTTTCATAAGACCAGTGATTTTTATACCAAGCAGAACTCATGTAAATTTCTTTATTTCGTTCCATTAGATGAGAATATTTGGGATTATTAAGATATCCTGGCTGTCTAGGCGCGGTAAGGAATCGTCTAAGCACAGTATCAATTGTGTTTTTATCAACCATTCTAAACTCATCTATAATAAGAATATTCGCACGAGCGCCACGACCAGAATCAGAAGCGGTAACTACTTTTATCCATGAACCGTTAGCAAATTCAATAACAGCCTTGTTAATACCAACTGTGTGAAACGTTATCTCTCTCTTTAAATTTTCAGAACCCCAGCCATAGTTTTTCATAAAATCGTCTTCAATTTTAGATAAAACCTCGTTGGCTTGAGTTCGCGTTGAAGACGCAATGCATATTTTTGTTTTAGGAAACAATATACATCTAACAACACAGAAAAGAGCCGTAAGCCATGTCTTTCCCTGTCCACGCGCAGCAATATACATGAAATAATAGTTATGCATCATTGCATATAATAATATTTTCTGAAATAATTTCAGTTTGATATTTAAATACTCTAATACAAATCTTTGTGGGTTGCTGCGATAAAATGCAGTCCACGCCGCAACACCGTCCATAATCCTAGCAGACTTCTCGTTTGCAATTTCCTTTTCGGATTTCTTTTTATTAGCCATTAGTTCGCCTCGTCATCGTCAGAGAGGGAACCTCCGAATATAGCATCAAACAATACTTCATTGTCCTCGTCATCTTCGTACTCTGGCTTTTCAACTGTATATTTTTTTATGTACTTGTCATACAGATTAGATAATCCATTTTTCAGGCTCATCATCTTAGCAAGATGCCCTCTAAAGAATGTATCCAGATAAAGTCCGATCTTGTCAACATCAGCCAATTCAGGATCGCATTCTGGAATCGGTCTTGTATTTTCCCATTTGTCAATGAGAGTGCCAAGCGTCTGAGAATCAGACATTGCCTCACCAGAGTTTTGCTTTGGCTGCAACTTCGCAGAGTCAAGAAGCTTCTGGAACTGTATCGTCAAATCCTTCGTATCGCCCTTGGCTCTGTTGGCTCTCTGCAACTCTAGCTGGGTAAAGCAAATCTGCTTGAACAGCTCTTCTTGAGCCTTCGTATTGCACTCATGTCTGGCAGTCCAATCAGTGTATTGGCTATACAGATAAAGATAATCTTCTTTTTCAAAGCCTTCGCCGAATATCTCTATTGCCTTGGCAATCTTATCGTTCGCCTTGATATCGCTCTCTGTAACCAGCATAGTAGGAGAGGAGTCTTTGCCGCCCTCAACAATCTTCTCATTGATGGTGCCATCATAACCCTTTTCCCTGTTTTGACTTAGATTGATTCGTTTAACATACAAACCAACCAACGGGGTGTCAATATATCTCCCAGACTTCTGATCGTTGACTGCCGCATCCAGCACTTTGTCAGCATAATACCAATCCATTAGCATACATATTCGTTCCATTGCTTTTCGCTCTGGATTTGTGTAACCTAGCGATTTATACTTCGTAGCATAATCGTAGCAAAGCTTGTCTAAGCATTCTTTGCAAATCGGCACTTTGCCAATGGCTCCGAATGCCTTGCTTTTAGTAGCATAAAAATTTTTCTTAAAATCAAGTTTCTCTCCACAGCAGAGACAAAACGTTTTTGTCGGCGGATTCTTAAGAAACTCCTTTTCCTTTGGCGGTCTGCCTCTGGTAGCCATAGGCATCACCTCTATAATTTCTTCAAACAAAAACAGCCCTCAACATTGAGAGCTACAATAAATCATTAGAACTTTACGTCATACAGGCAATCCAAGCCGTCTTTAGTAACAACAGAGATTGTCTGCTCAGCCTTGTTTCGCAAACGCTTATCAAGGCAATACTCGTCAGTTGATGACAACGAGCCAGACTGAATTACCTTAGTGTCATATACCGTAGACATTGCATTGGTATGCCTATGCCCAAGATACACAAAGGCGGGGCGAACACCGAACAGAAGCGTGAACTTCTGCACTACAGTCTTGGGATCGTCTCTATCGCCATGAGAAGCCATGACAATCTTATCTCTTACACTGAACATGGCAATGGTTTCTTCCATATCGTTCTCAATGAACTCGATATTCTTGAAGTTTTGCAGCTTTGCGCTCAAATAGGGAAGAGCAAGCAAATCTATGTTCTCACCACGAAGAGACTCTTCTTTGTTTGGTGAGATGCGTGAATGATTGCCTGGTACAACAAACACTTCAACTTTCTCAAAACGATAGCTCAACTCTGCTAAGAATTGAGAAAGATAATCGGTAACTGTCAAGAATTGCTCGATAAGGTTCTGGTTGTTCTCGATTCTAAGAGTCGGATGAATGATGCCAGAGCAAAGTTCGCTCAAGATAACATATGCGTTCTCAGAACCGTGACGAACCTGAACTTCGAAGATCCTATCAAGATAGTGATTCAATCTATCACGTAGAACATCTTCGTTGAACTTATTGAAATAGTTGTCAATCTCGATGCCAGCATGTATGTCTGTCATAGAGATAATCAAATCGTTGTCAGACTTAATCACACCGTCAAACTTCTTAGATTCATCATATGAAAGCGGGTGGCAATCATGTTCCGAGATGCTTCTTAGAACCTGATCTTTGTAGCTTTCTCTACGAGCTTCCTCACGAATAAGACGGTTAAGCTCGGTACGCTCATCCCTAGTCTTAATCTGCTGCTTGGCAAGTTCTTGCCTCTGATACTCTAGCTCTTTAGCATATTCTTCATTTGTCAATTCCTTGAATACGCCAGCATCATAGTAACGCTTAGCCTGTTGATATGGCTTTCTGAACGCCGCTTCGGAATACGGCGTGTCCTCATTGCCAGTCTCCTTGTTGATAATATCGGCAATTTCTTCCCAACTCATATTGAGAACACCAGAGTCCTTGGATTGTCCAAGTCTCCAAATAAATTGCTCAACATTTTCTGATTCTAACTTGTGTAGATTCAAAGCTACACCTCCCGATGTTTCATAACTCATTACATCTTCATACTCAGTGCGCGTTGACGCACACAACAAGCGAAGCGCCCGACTCTCACAGACATCTTCCGTGCCATCAATCTTTCATATACTGCCGTTTGTTTTAGGTTTAAACTAGCCTCGCATGTCGCAGAAAAAGCGGGGATGCCCCGCTCGATCTTAAAGTTAACTCTGCATCTTATTTTTCTAAAACAAAGTGCTGCGGCTACCTAATCGTAACCGCAGCAATAGCAAAGAAAGGTGTAGAAAAATATGAATGCAAAGAAACCATATATAATCAGCGTTATGCTGGTTATACCGAAAATTAATTACTTACAAGCATCTGATTTTGCTGTAAGCTTCTCACCGTATTTGCGAGTGACGTTTGCTTTTGGCTTGATTTTCTTCTTGGTCATAATTGTCTCGCCAGTGAGATTGTTGCGCTTTTCCTTCTCGTCAAGAAAAGTGCTGTCAATGGAAATACCCTCAAACAGTCTAATGGTTACGTCTTTATCAGCGTCAGCTGATGAAAGAAGTTCAACCATCTGTTCTTCAAGAGCGTCAAGAACCTTCCTGATAAAGCTGTAACGAATGAACTCTGTTCTAGCGATACGCTTCATAATGTCGGATCTTGTATATACAATCTTTTCCTTTTCGTTGTTTTCCATTGATTTATTCCTCCGTATCTATGGTGGAATGGAGGTTCAAATCTTTCAAATTTTCTTAATTTGGATATGTCCTCCATATTATAAGATTTCACACTTCAACAAATAACCTTGCTATAAGGTCGTTTATAAAATCGCCAAAAATCGCATATAACCTTATTTGTAGGTCTTTTGTTATATAGTGGGGGTCTGTCCACGCAAGCGATTTCTGCGCTCTCTTTCCTTGATTCTCTTGTATTCTCGCCTATACTCATCATGACATCCTGGGCATCTACAGGTCTTTGAGTCGTATATTCCTACTTCAAACCATAGCCCACAGTCAACACATTGAATATCTTTCGTTTGAGGTCTTAGATGAGATTCAAGATTCTCAAGTATGATATCACCGTAGCACAGCCACAGCGCCGTCTTGTTGTTACTCTTCTTGATTCCGTATAGGAACTTTACCAATATATCGACAACATCATAGTTATTGTAACCATAAAGAGAGAGGGCGTATCTTACATCACTGAAAATCTTGCGATGCTTAGCTACTGTCCTAAGATAAGAATCAGAGCTGTTGTCCTTGTCTGAACACAACATGCTGTCAAGAGCAAGATAGTATTCCTTGTTAAACTCACAATACTTCACAATAACAGGATCGGTTTCCTCCTTGATGATTTTACCTTTGTCCGTAAAAGCAACATCGAACTCGATATCGGGATTCTTCATCATCAAAGTATAATCGATTTCATCAAGACCAAGCTTACGACAGTTGATTCTTGGGTTTGGAATGATTGCCTCAAGTTTATTGACAAAGCTTTCATTGGAACCAAGAACCTGCGAATCCTTTTTGTCCTTAGCATACTTAAAGAAGTGGGGAAGAGGGTCTTTTGTGAATTCATTGATTTTCTCATCTATCTCATCTGGTCTTGTTGGTTTGTATAGAGTTTTCGCAAAATCTATAACGAAGTTGTTCTCCATACAAAGCAATCTAATTATATCAATTGCATCACATTGCTCTTCATGCGTTCCATTGACAAACACCTCGCTGTTCCAAATCTTCGAAATGTTGTTGCTGTAGATACCGATGTTCCCTCCGACAAATGCAGCATGAAGACCATCATAAATTGCAGCATTGTTCAGCGGACGCGGTTCAGCTTTCTTCATATTGTAGTAGAGAGGGACAATATCGAATTTCTTAAGATTTCTTTCTGCAACTTCAATAAGCGTCTTGTCTGCGACAACAAGCGACTTATCTCCATCGACATCAAACTGTAAAATCTTGCTTATCAAATCCTTGCAGCTTGTATAAACCGCATCGGTAACAAACCATTCCCGAAGTTTCTTCTGTCGTTCCTCATACTCTCTGCAAGCGATATTCTTTCTGATTGCATGTTCCATGAAGAGGTGCGGTGACCTCAAGCAGTCAAGCTTGTCATCCTTCCTGAACAACCAACAGAAGACCTCTCCATCGTCAAGCAACCCATTTGGATTCTCCTCTCCTAGAAACCAATGCTCACACGCAGCATAGAAATCTGGGAGCAGGAAAGTGTATTTGCCACGCACATTCAGCTTGCCAGACTTGCATTTCTTGATGATACTGTCCTTGATGCTTCTCAAATGAGATTTCGCATACTCGTCATTCAGCAAATCTGGATACAAATCGATTGCCTCTTGGAAAGCGGTCTTGTTCGTGTTGTACGGTGTCACTCCAAATGCATCCTTGATGTTCTTGACCGAGGAGCATAGATTCTTAAGCTTGCCAACGGACTGCCCAGATATCTCTGCAATCTCATCGTCCGTGATATCGGTCAAGCTCTGCAACATCTGATAGTTGATTGTCGCGTCCTTTATCCTGTCTTCCTCAAGGTTCGTGTACCCAGCAGAGCAATTGTACTTCTTGTAGTTCTCCTTGTACTCATCCCATGAGTCATAGTATTTGTACATCTTGAACTGACTTTTGCAGAAGACAACCTGTATATCCTCTGCGATAAGGTCATGCTCTTTTCCGTAGATATCCTTCAAAACAGGGGAGCATCCGTGTTCATCTATGAACTTGACGAAATCGAACACGCCGAGCAATCCTTTTACCCAGGGAAGCCGAACCATCCTGTTCTTGCCCATGCATGGGAGCATCATGCCAGCGCCGTCTGTATGGGTAATCGGAACATGTTTGTTTTGACGCTTGATAGAGTAGTCTGTCTCATCAACCAAATCGTATGTACCTAAAACATCAGTCTCGAAATCGTCAATCACAATCGTCTTGTCGATATCGAACTCTTCCCAAACATCTGTTGCGGAGTTAGCCAAAGCCATGTAAGCCAGATGCTTGTTCGGGTTGTTGCCGCCTTTTGCGTTGATCTTGTCGATTGTCAATCCGCACATCAACGACTTCTCGTACTTCTTCCACGCGGACTCTCTCACGAACACGCACTTTTTGGTTCTGATCTGTCCAGCGGAAGAGGTGAAGTACACGTACTTCTCACCCTCGAACATGAACCCATGGTAAATCAAGTCCTTGATGACATCGAAATAGTATACCTGAATAACCATGAAGTCCTTGCAAAGCTCATCTTGCTCGGCTCCGATTGTCCTTGTGAAGTAGGAGTCAAAAACAGAGATGATGTTCTTATCGGCGATAGCCTCATCACGCAGCTTCCTGATATGGTGGGTACCGTTTGACCTTATGTTAGCCTCGACCTTGTTAGCCAAGAGAACAAGAAGGCTGTCCTTTGCTTCCTTTGCCTTCTTGTTCTTCATGCGAACAATATCCTTCTGCTTGGAGTACCTATGCCCAAGCTCGGTCATCATCTCCGCATCCTTGCCGTATCCAGAGAAGTCGAACTCGTTCTTCGCGACAGACTTCAAATCATCGTCTGAGACACCGTATTCGCGCAGCTTCTTCTCGATATCCCCAAGCCCCATGACGGTTCGCTTGGCTCTGCCGTTCGACCCCTTGAAGGTGTAGCCGTTGACAAGCTGGTTTCTCTCGGATCTCAACCTATGGTTCTGCATGTGCAGGTTCTTTTCCTCGTTGCTGTAGAAATCAGCAGTATCAAAGCAATAAATCTGAATTTGCTTGTCTAATGCCATACAATACCTTCCTTTCTTTTGCTATTCTTCGTTTTTTAATCGTTTTCTTCGCATCCATATTCGTTTTTCAAAGTGCATAGGTTTCTTCGCGTATAACCTTATCAGTTAATAATAATATAAAAATGAGAACGGTTCTCAAATTAAAAATAAATTATTTACAATCGCCAATCATCGAACAGGTCATCGCCGTACTCTTTGTAGAACCATCCAGCGTAGTCGCAGAAGTTATCGCCTTCCTCAACATCGTCTACGCATGATATATACTCTCGATCGTCCGATGGTGGATAGAAGTCCTTCTCAGTTAAAACATCGTTGACCATCTTTCTCTTGCTGTTAGCCATTCAATCACTTCCTCAGCGGCTTTAACTTGCCGCACTCGCTTTTGTATTGTTGTTGTTCTTTTTCATAGCTTTAGCCGTTTTCTTGTAATTCAGGAGAAGATTCTTCTTAGCTTTGATTTCCTTCTCAAAGTATTCCTCTCCTTCTGCCAATAGAAAATTCTTATCCCTTTTATATCTGTTGCAAAACAGAACCCAATTCGTGTGCCACTTGCCAGACGATTGGAATCTTGGCAGCATCTCCAAGTATATGATGCCAACCTCGTCAAGAACGCTGAGGTATTTCGCCACAAGCCTATCACTTACGCCAATCTCATCCGAGATGTTCTTGTAATGGTCGTTGTAAACCTCTGGATACCTGCTTCTTCTTGCATCGACATCTGTTTGCCCAAAGTGCGCCCCAGCTCCAATCTCATCCGCTCTAAGCTTATTGCTTCTCCTCGGCATTTCCATTCTGAGGTAAGACAGCAACAGCAGCATAACGTCCTTGCTTGCATATCCACGAGACTCGTCTTTGTAAGACGTTATCTTCTTTATCTCGTCAACGTACAGCATGGCAAACCTATACTCAGAGCATTCTTCGCTAACCCCATCATAGTGAAACATTGCATTGACACGGCTTGAGTTCTTAGCTGTTGCAAAACAATCGTCAACTGATATGTATCCATTGTCTGCTAGGTGTGTCACGACATATTTGATGCTTGCACAAGTCTTTTCATCTCTTGCGCTCACGTCTCGACCCATCCATTCGCGTATCTCATTGATGCTGAAGGTGAGCCTACAGTCTATCCCACGCCTAACGGCAAAAAAGGAATATACGGATACCCTAATGTCGCAAGCATCAGAATCCAATATGATGCTCGCTGGTACCCTCACGAACACCTTCTCATCAAGATCCAATGCTCTTATCGACTCACGTTCAACGACTTCACTCATATCGACCACCTCTCATAAATACTCAGAGCATTGAACATAGTAAACTATATCATATATTGAAATCATGTAAAGACCGCTTCATATAACCAACATATATCTTTTAGAAATGCTCAGGTTTCAACAATAGTACGCAACATTCGTTTTTGTGTCAATACGTCCGAATGTCGATTCATATACATTTTTTGCATATGAAAAGTAACAATGGTGTCAAAATAGTTATTTCCATATACACTTTTTGCATATGAATCGACATTCAATTCTAATATAGATATATATACTAATAATAAATAAGGCGCAAGCGCCCCGACCGCGTGTACTCAGGAGGATACGTATCTAGACCGAGAGCGTATCTTGAGTGTAGCTGTATTTTGGGGTAGGCGTTATATCTAGGATAAGTTTTATCTAGGTAAGTTTTATTTAGAGGTATATATCAACTTCGATTGCTAACGCAATCTCAGATATTAACTTCGTAAGCTTATGCTCGCTAACGCTCACACGCTTACGTTAGCTTCGCATTCTAACGAATACTCAGCGCTCAGGATATTATCTAGCTTCGCTAAAGCTCAGCGTTTCCAACTTCATATCTTCTTAGGTTAGATCGTTAAGCATCAGCTGCCGATCATCGCGTTCTGTTGCGATTACATTAGATTACATTAGATTCTATCAGTCAATTTCGATTGCTAATGCTCAACTACTTCAAAGAATAGATACACAATGTCTTATTACATAGATATAATGTCTTATTGATCGCATCTATTATCTACATACGGTATATCTCACAATATTCTTATCAGTATGGGTACACATCAAACCCAATAGTTTTCTTTGTCATCAGATCTTGTCGAACTGGTATATGACCTGGAGTTATATGTCTTTTAAAGCATACTGGCTCCTTGCTTGACACGGGCTTCCATACTGCATATGTTTCATTTATTTCATCAGCTTATGTTGTCACGATATTGTTATTATGTAGATAGTCTTACATCCATGTTGCTATTATGTAGTTGATATGTAGTCAATTAAATATAGTCTCTTTTCGGCTTGCTGCCTGGGTTTACGAGGTTTTTCTTGTTACCTGGGCTTTTTTGTTTTCGTTGGATTTATTCGTAGGTCATGTAGTAACTGTGTAGCTGTCATGTAGTTGTGTTTTCAGACAAGTTTTTAGGTGGGGGAGGGGTGGCTTGGAGGGTTTGAGCGGTGGTCTATGGGTTGAATCTTCGGTAGTGATTTAGCACAGCTAAAGCTGTGATTTGCGGTGTGTGAGGTGGGTGAGTTGATGGTAGGCGGGTTTGTTTTGGGAGTGGATTTGGATGGTTGGATCTGTGTGGGTTGTGTCTGGTATGGCTTGATTTTCAGGTTCGTTATACGTGTGTGAAACCCGTAGCAGCGTTCAAAAAGATCAAATAGCGTTCAAAAGTTTTAAACAGGGGTAGGTGCTACCTTATGCAGTTTTGTAACATTGGTTTTTAATTCATATAGGATTAGTAGGATATAAATTTTTCAAACAAGTGCTTGTATTTTCTTGAGACTCCTGGAACAAAAAAAATTTGGGGGTGTTACAAAAATTTTTTGTGATTGTGTTTCTTTATAAGGCGGGGCGCTGATTAATAAAGAACT